>Ga0123341_1007252_pt1 | contig 10092 bp, 8 predicted proteins | sample Turbeapinknodule_FD_89959 | JGI IMG/M metagenome (GOLD analysis project Ga0123341, IMG submission 89959) | Root nodule microbial communities of legume samples collected from Mexico - Turtle bean Mexico pink nodule | ecosystem: Host-associated > Plants > Roots > Nodule | place: Mexico: Nepantla...
TCAATTGCTTTCTTTAGAGTTTCAATCGGTTCAATTGGCAAGAAATGGGTCTTCCATGTGAGTTTGGTGTTTGGTGCAAGTTTTGGTGAGTTCTTGAAACATAGAACATTGATCCATTTCTATCAAAAGTGCCTATTCATTCTCCAACTCAAGTTGATTCCATAAAATGTCAAAGAATCATCTATATCTTGCTATTGGAATCACATCAGTGGGGGTGTCATTCCCTTTAGGTCCTAGTGGACCTTGCCTCGTGTTCCTCATTACGTCTGAAAACTCAAGCACATTTATGGGTGGGATCAGGTTTTATCGGGCCCCACGGTGGGCGCCAAATGTTCTTGTCGGTTGACTTGTTCCCCTGTTGCCTCTGGTGACAAGCTTTAGCCCCGTCTGTCTCTTTAAGAATCTGTTCTATCTCTTGTTGCTCTGGAACGTAGCTCCATTGAAATAGAGGGGGGCCCTACCTCTTGATTGCACTCCGACGATCAAATCAGTATAGAGCTTAATAAAATTTAAGAAGTATTCAGTCTCAGTCTTAGAAACAAAGTACCATTACCTGGGGTCTCAAACCCCTTTTATAACTTACCTCTGGTAACAACTTTCTATCACGAGAATCTAATCTCAACTGAAAGCATACTCAATAGGATAAATCTATTCTATTTAGCGGCGCCCTTCTAAAGGTGCTACAACAAAAGAGAATCTTATCTACATGGAGTGCATAAAATAATAATAGAAAAACCACCAGGGCACCAACTCATGCACCAACATTTGGGGTACATTATGCTTACGTGGGCACCCAACTCATGGTGCTACGTTATCTTTCACTATACATGTAACCTAACCACTACGTGCCTTAAAACACATGGGCTTAGGTTTAAAAGGAAATATTTACTTGACCTAGACCCCATATGCACCAAGCGCATCCCTAGGTTCACAAATATCCTCTGTTAACCACCTTGCCTTTAAGCACAAAAGGTTACCTTAATTATACCAAAACAGGTTTTCTGTCCAACCTAGGCCCAATCACATGGCCCATTATACTAGCCGAACACCCAAGCTAATCTGCCTGTGTCATGCACCGATATCTGACCACCGAGCACTGAGTCTTGAGCACTCTGGTCCAGTATAGCATTTAATGCTTCAAAGTCACTTCATACCTCGAAATGCCCAATAGTCACATCCAAACTCTTCTAAGGTAAACATTCATTGAGCCAGGGGGCAAGTGTACTAATCGAGGTTGGGCGAGCCACGCCACTCGGCCTCGTTTACCGATCGACCAGGTGGTCAACTCCGTTAAATAAACAAATTGACAATAAATGACGAATAAGGAAATATCCTATAAATCAAAATCTCACCCCACTAAATCTGAGTGACACCCCGAGAAATTAGCTAAAACTGATTTAATGAAGATATGCTCCAAATATACCTTTCTACAAATATACATGATTCCGAGAAATCAGCTAACACTGATTTATTGACGATATGTACCAAATACAACCCATAAAGCAAGTACCCATTACCAAGCACTATAAATAAGCTCTCTACAATGGAGTAAGGTATGCTTTTATCAATTTTACAATATACACTTTCAATACAAAGCACTTGATCGCCAGAGAACCTTTTGCAGGTTTACTCCCGACCAAGGACTAAGAAGCTAAAGAGAGAAAGTGTTGAAATCTGAAGGTTTGAAGCACTAGAGTACAAGAACACAAGGGAACATGACCGACACCAAAAATAATAGTTACAGTCAATATCAGGTACTATCTAGGTTCACTTTGTCTATAAGGTACATATCTTAATGGATTTTATATAATCTCGTAAAAGAGTTGATTTTCTATTTTAAATATTATATTTAACATCTTTATTCAAGTTGGTGATCTCATATATATAAGAAATTACCTTCCCTGACCTACTCATGATTTATTTTCTTCCTGTGTTCTTTTTTCTTTTCACCAAAATCACCCCTCGAATCTCCATTAATTATTAGACGTTATAAATATTTTTTAAGTTTCTTCCTCTTTATTTTTTTTTCACCTTTTCTCTTTTTTCTTTTTTTTTCTTCCTCAATGTCTTCAGTGACCTACAAAACTTTCTTTTTCCTAAATTAAGCAAAAAAATTTTACCTACTTACACAATCAAGATTTTTATCATCTAGACATTTGAATTGGCAAACTAAAAAACATGAACTAAAACCCAACTCTCACTATTTAAAAAATATATATATTACATAGGTCATTTGATACAAACCACACACCCAGCACATGACTAAGGATACATCAAGCACTTCACAAAAAGGTCAGTCATCTCAGTATACAAAGCCATGCCTCACCAAACCTTGAGAGAGCATTAACAGAAGGAGAATCAGATATAAACCAGAATATCAGAAGTTTTTACTTATTTTCTTTCCACAAGAGAAGTTATGCAAATAAATTGGGCTCACTTTGGGGGTCTAAATAGAAGAATAAACTAGAGTAGGGTGTGCTTAGTAATTTGAGTGGGGTGTGCTTAGTGTAAGAATTAATGGCTTAAACAAGCATGGGGTGAATTGTTTATCAAAGATATTCACTTGATTAGGAATGAAGCTTTAACATAATTCACAGATAAAGCAATCAAGGAAAGTGTTCTCGTCAGTTGACTCACCCGCCGTTGACTTAAAAGGCAGATGGTGGCTCCTCCTATCTCCTGGTGGTTTTCGCTCTTTCCTTGGGTAGCTGAGAGTGGCTCCGTTGAAACAGGGGGGCCCCTACCTGTTGATTGCAATCTGACGATCAAGTCAGTACTGGGCTAAGAAACAATAAGTATGTAAAGCAACTTCAGTCATAGAAACGGCGTACCTTTCTAGGGTTCTTACCACCCTTTATATAGGTTGTAATTAGGTCAACTTCTCTATCCCTCAAGGATCTTTCCTTAAGTGGAATTAGGGTTTACTGGTGAGGCATCTTGTGACGTGTCGCACAAGCTTAGCGCAGCCGCAACACAAGACTTGCCTCTTCTATAGTGCAATCTTTCTAACAACATGGCCGCCAAGGTAACAACTCATGTACCAGCGCTGCGACGTCATATGTTTTGTGGGTGCCCTAGTTATTCACGACCCATGCATGCAGTCTTTCCTTGGAAACCCTAACCCTTACGGGCCTTAATGCCTCTAGAGAACACTTGCTTGTTCCGTAACCGAATGTACTATACACACCCCATGCATGATCCTCTCGTGATTTAGGTCTTTTCTGATATCTAGGTGTTAACTCACGTTAATTCGTACTGTTTGTGGGGTCCAACTTACGTGGCCTATTATTACTGTCGGACCACCGAGGTCCGATGTCAACGTCTGATGTCGACCTCTTCTTCAACCAATGTTCGAGGTCTAGCCAGTACACAAGCCCCCTAGGCTCGAGCTGTAACTTGTTTCAGTGAAGAGGCTAAGTGATCACCCACGGCGACCTACGTCGCACTAGGGTGACGGGACGTGAAAAATGCACCAAAGTGACGTCTCACCATACTTTTTCAACCAGCATACACGTGGCAAGATCAATGGCTAAGGCTCGTTGTCGCTTGCACTTCTTCATATACGTTAAACCCTTCAAACCCCTACGCTCCTTACTGTTTCATTACTTCACTTAATCATTTCTCAAGCATTCCTTTCTCTCAAAATGCTCTCTCTTCTTCCTCAACCTCTTCGACCCTTCGAACCTTAATTTCTCAAAGGCATGTTCTTTACTTGATCATCACCCCTGCTTTACGACTTCGATGCCCATAACATGCTATAATTGTTCTGTGACTGTTTATATTTTTTGTACTTCTTATTTTCGTATTTCTCTGTTTCTCGATTTCCTGAAGCGCTCCAAACCCTTTCTCTAAACTCTGCTTTTTCCTTCCTTTTTCTCCTCTCCTTCTTTAGCTTTTCCTTTCAAGATGGCTCGAACAAAAACTACACCAAACCCACAACCTTCCATCGACTACAAATCGTTGTATCGCTGGTCTCTTGACAACCTTATAGCCGAAACTTCAAAAATCACCTCCTTTAAGGAGATAGAGGTGTATTAGGAGAGTGAGTCTAATGAAAAATTCTGCATTTTTGGGAAGGAGCACGACCGATTCGTGAAGGTCTTGCCTTGAAGGGAAAGCATACTTGTGTGCGCTGATGACCGCGCGGACCTAGAAGAACCCTTCTTCTTCGCGTACTCCACCATCTTCAAAATGCTCAAGCTCCACTTGCCATTCACGGGGTTCGAGTGCGAATTTCTCACCGAGGTCAACGTGGCCCCAGCCCAGCTACATCCCAACAGTTGGGCGTTCGTCAGGGCCTTCTCGATACTCTACAGCCACTTTGGCCATATGCCATCAGTGGACGTCTTCCTGTAGTTCTTCGAGGCCAAGAACCCGGGGAAGAAGCTGTGGATGAGCTTCAATGGGGTCGCTGGGAGAGTTTTGTTGTCACTCTTCCAGCAATCCTATAAGGGCTTCAAAGGGAAGTTCCCCAAAATATGCTATAGCAAGTTCGACCCTACCCTGTTGGACGGGTTTCCCCTCTATTGGGTGGAGAAACCAGGGCTCAAAAAGCCAAGGTGCCTTGAAGACTTGGCCTCGCAAGATCGGGAGGTATGCGAGTTCTTCTCGAACTTCGGGGCGGTGTTTAGCACCATGGAGCTTATCAAACTTGAGTACAACCCCAAGGCTCTCAAGGGCTACATTGGTACCCTGCCTTCCTGTCTCTATTTCTTCTTGACTCTTATGCATTGTTGTTTTGTAATGCAGGCATGCCACTTAATGCTGAGAAGAGGAGGCAGCTAGCTGAGGTGGCTCTCCAACGCAAGGATGCTCTTGGCCCTTCTGATGCCGACGCTGCAACTCCTATTGCTTCTGCCCTAGGCCCTTCTGCTCCAGCCCCTATAGATCATAGGCAGAAGGGGGTAGTTGAGGCCACTGCCTCTGAGGACGAGGACACCTGCAGGCCTTGTCTTCAAGAGGAAGAGGAAAGTCGATGTCGCGATGCCTACGATTTCAGCGTTGGATGATCGCGCCCCATCCTTTAGGGAAAACCCTTCAATTGCCTTTTCTCCGCGCGACATCGTGGTACATGAAGGTGGGGGGGAGAGTGCCTCTGGGGCAATCATGGCGCGCCTCCTGCTGACCTACCCGCCTTCCTCCAACGGGCCCTACTGTCCTTCCAAGAGCAGGAAAGGATGGAAAGCATGGATGAAAACCCCCTTGCAAGATCACGCAACCAAGTGCCTCGGGGACTTCCTCGTTGCATCTAGTCTTTCCATGACTAAGATGCAGAAACTGAGGGAGGCAGCAAGCCAAGACGCCCTCCAGATCAAGGAGCTCAAACATCGCGAAACCGCTCTGTATCTGGAGGTGTCAAATCTCTGCCAAACTGATAAGGAGACCAAGAAGCTTTTGTTCAGGAAGTCCCAGGAAGCTCTGGGAGCTCACGCAAAGGTCTTGGCTCTCCGAACTAAGATCATTGGCTTGTAGGAAAAGGCAGAAGAGTCGTAGGCGAAAATGGCTAGGCTCGAGGAAAGGTCAATTCAACAGGAAAAACGGCTTGGCCAGCTGGAGGAAGAGCTAGCCCGCAAGGACGAGCTCTTCAAACAGACTAAAAAGGAGCTCACCAATGACGTTGTTGACGCCTATGTCACTAGGTTTGAGGATGCCATGGCTCAGGTTGCCTGCGTGCACCCTAGGGTGGATCTTTCTCAAATCGGCTTGTCAAAGAAGATCGCTGGTGGGCAGTTGGTCAATACTAAGGAGTGACTCGTTCTGCTTGTAATTATTTAGCTGTTTGATAAACAATTGTCACCTGCAAATGTATATATATATATATATATATATGTTTCTTATATATATCTGCTTTCTCTTGAATTGCTCCTTTTTGTTTGTTCCCGCCGGTTGACCAGGGTCGTCTTTGTGCGTGGCTTGTCCTCGCGAGCTAGGGCACCTTCGTTCTGCTCCGTCTGTGAATACCTGAAAAGAAGTGGACAAAGGGGCGCCCTCGCGGCCGTTTGCACTCCGACGATCAAGTCAGCTAGCGAGAAACATCAAAGTGGCACACCTCCGTATCGGAACACCGTGAATGGATGCGCTGAAGGTGGTCCAAAAATTGAATACTGAATGCTGCCCTAATTGCCTGGGCGTACAGTGGGTGCGCAAGCAAAACAATTAGGGTTTGTGTGTGTAAAACTGCGAGAATTAGGTCCAAACTTCGATCCCTGTCTCAAACGTCTAAAGCCCCTTTTAAACACCTTCATCATTTTAAAGCGTCTTAAAATGCATTTAAAGCGTATAAAAACGTTCAACGCGTTTAAAACTTTTAAAGCATTTAAAGCATTTAAAGTTCTTTAAAGCGTTCGAAACGTAAACTAAATCAATGCGTACCTTAGCAAACTTTCAGGGAAACTGATATACCTTGATGTTTCAATGCTTTCTGCTATGTGTTCTTCTGACTTGATCGCTACTCTTTGTGGACGGCCTTACAGCGTCGTAACCCAACTCAGGGATAATCCACCGTGTAAGTCCTCCTTCTTGGAGTGCATCTGCGCAAGGGGTGACTTTCTGGGTGCCAACTCATGCGCCCCAGCTTCTAGTCACTCTCCCTGGGAGTGTATCTACCTTTCTCTCATACCATGCACGTGGTTCTCCCCTGGGCGTGGCCCTCTTATGGGTCGTATCTGTCCCAGGGTCTCCCAACGGTGGCGTGGGTACTTCACGAGTCAGGTTACCCCTTACTGGTACTAGAACTGTGGCCTTGAAGCCACCTTTCTCTTCTCTTTATTACTGTTCTGAGGTACTGAGGCCTCTCGCGGTGTCGCCCCTTCCACGGTCTTTCCTACCCATGGGTATCGTGGGGTGACACCGTCGATGCCTTAGCTTGGCGATGCCTCATCTTGGCGACAACATATCTTGGCGACGCCCAATCCTGGCGATGCCTCATCTTGGCGACGCCTACACCTGGCGACGCCTTAAGCAGTCAACCTGTTGACTTTCTTCCCTTGGGCCTCCTTGAGGGGTCCCACCATATGTTGACTTTGACTTTGACTTTGACTTTGGTCAACGCCCGGGAACGGGACGGTACATTGTTGTTAACTGTTTTTCCTATCTTGCTCAGTCTAACAACGCTTTAGGGCCTTTCAAACTTAGGTAGCACACTTCTTTACCGCTCGCATGACCTTAATCTTCGTAGTCTTAGGGTAGAGGCAGTGCTTACTTGAATTCTTTCTTTGCCCTATCCTTTTTCAAACAAAGGTAAGGGAGATGTTGTTGTCAACCATGGCTCGTAAGGGAAAATGAGATCTTCAACTAGGAACCGTACTGTTCTCGACCTTGTCTTATAAGAACTGGGAGACATTTAACTAGGAGTCATACTGTTCTTCGACCTTGTTTTACAAGACTTTTGAGAGGTTCACTTAGCTGGACTCGACCTTTCCACATAGGGGTAAGGGAGATATACACCTGGGAACCACACTGGCCTTGCCTTACAAGACATGGGAGAGGTTCTTCTTTCTGACCTCGCCCTAGCCGCATAGAGGCAGGGGAGGATTTTAACTGGTAATTATTCTGCTCTTCACTTTGGCGTTCCCACACAAGAGAGAGGCTCACTAAGAACCATGTTGTTCCCAATCTCGGTGTTTCTAACCCAAGGGAGGTGTTTACTTTGTTTACTGACCTCGTCCTTGTCGTATAGAGGCAAGGGAGGATTTAACTGGAACCATACTATTCTCGACCTTGGCGTTCCCACGCAAGAGGGAGGCTCACTAAGAACTATACTATTCCTAATCTTGGTGTTTCTAACCCAAGGAAGAGGTCCATTTACTGACCTTGTCCTCGGCGTCTAGGGGCAAAGGAGGATTTTAACTGGGAACCTTCTGTCTTGACCTTGGCGTTCCCACGCAAGAGGGAGGCTCACTAGGAACCATATTGTTCCCAATCTTGGTGTTTCTAACCCAAGGGAGAGGTCCATTAACTGACCTTGTCCTTGCTGTCTAGGGACAAGGGAGGATTTTAACTGGGAACCTTCTGTCTCGACCTTGGCGTTCCCACGCAAGAGGGAGGCTCACTAGGAACCATATTGTTCCCAATCTATGTGTTTCCAACCTAAGGGAGAGGTTCACCTGCTACACTGCACAAAATACTTTACAAATATATCTCTTTAACTGAATATTTTATTGGATGACCTCATTAAAAAACCCTTATAAGGGAAAAAGAGTGTTCCCTAAAAACTATGTACAATGCAATAACTTAACTGAAATAAAACTTAAGGTTGGTCGTGTTCCATGTACGAGGGATTGCTCCACCTTCTAAGGTCTCAAGCCTGTACGCTCCATTCCCAAGGGCCTCTGTCACGCGGAAGGGAGCAGTCCACTTGGGAGACAACTTGTTTTCTAGCTGGTATAGGTGGCCTTTCACATCACCAGGTCAGAGACCTGGAACTGCCAACGTCTCAGCTTAGAGTTGTACTTGTACTCCACCCTTCTCTTCAAGGCTTCAACCTTGATTCTTGCTTCTTCTTTGTTCATCCAGTAGGTCCAGGTTCACCTTTCTTTCTTAGTTGGATTCTTCAGCCACGAAGTTCTGAAAACGTGGTGTGTTCTCCTAGATTTCTACAGGAATCATCGCGTCCAAACCATAAATCAAGCTAAAGGGTGTTTCCTTGGTAGTGGACTGGGAAGTGGTGTGGTAAGCGCACACAATTCTAGGAACCTCTTCTGCCCATGTCCCCTTGGCTTTCTCCAGCTCTCTCTTCAGACCTCTGAGCAGAACTCGGTTGGCAGACTCGACCTGCCTGTTCGTCTGGGGGTGTTCGATTGATGCAAACACCTTGTTATCCCAAGCTCTATGCACAACTTGTCCAACTGCTAGCTTGCAAGCTGGGTGCCATTATCGGACACCAACCATTTTGGGACACCAAAGCGACATACTATATTCTTCCACACAAAGTGCTGGACCTTATGGGTTGTGATCTGCGCTACTGGCTCAGCCTCTATCCACTTTGTGAAGTACTCTATGGAAACCACGAGGTACTTCATCTGTCACACTGTTAAAGTGAATGACCCCAGAATGTCGATTCCCCAGGTATGGAATGACCATGAGCTATAGATCGACCTCAACTCTTCTGGGGGCGCCTTGTGCAAGTCAGCATGTTGTTGACACTGCTTGCACCAATGTGCGTACCTCGTGCAGTCTTTCCCCATGGTTGGCCAATAATATCCTGCGGGAACGGCCTTCGACGAGAGAGCTCGACCACCGATGTGACTCCCGCATATCCCCTCGTGAAGTTCTGCCATAATGCGCGTGCACTGCTCACCACTTACACATATTAGGGTAGGCTGAGTATACCTGTGTCTGAACAAATCCCCGTCGATCAGGGTATACTTGCTCGAATTTTTCTTAACGACCTTAGCCTATGTGGGTTCTAGTGGGAGTATCCCATAAGCCAAGTAGCATCGATAGGGTGTCATCCAGGTTTCGCCTCCTTCAACCAGGCAAACTTGCATTGACTCTCCCCCCGATAACGTGTATGTGCTTATTCTGGGCATTTTCAGGGTTTCTTGAGTCAACAACCGGTGACTTCTTAATACCTTCTGAGGTGCTTATCTGCTGGATTTCCACTGTGCTATCTATGGTGGTTCGAGGTGTCCTCAGGGTCTCCTATATGACTATCTTCTGCCTGCCTCCCTTGCTTGAACTAGCGAGCTTTGCTAGCAAGTCAGCTCAGGCATTCTGTTCTCGAGGGACATGTACTAACTCGAACACCACGAAAGTTTCCTTCAGAATCTGGACATACTATAGGTATGCGTCCATCTGGGGTCCTTGGCTTGGTATTCTCCTGTAACCTGTCCTGTTACCAACAGATAGTTACTTTTCGCCTCCATCTTTTTAGCTAGCAACATTCCAGCTATCAAAGCCTCATACTCCGCCTGATTGTTACTGGCCTTAAAAACAAACCGCAGAGCCTACAAGATCAGCAGCCCATTTTGATGGCAAATTTCATGAAGGTCTTCTTGAATCATGTAAGATATGGTGCGGAAGCTATGTATGAGTGTGTGCAAGATCCTCCTAAGAGTGATGTTGATCTTGAAGGTGCATGGTGTGTATGAA
>Ga0123341_1007253_pt1 | contig 10091 bp, 6 predicted proteins | sample Turbeapinknodule_FD_89959 | JGI IMG/M metagenome (GOLD analysis project Ga0123341, IMG submission 89959) | Root nodule microbial communities of legume samples collected from Mexico - Turtle bean Mexico pink nodule | ecosystem: Host-associated > Plants > Roots > Nodule | place: Mexico: Nepantla...
ATTAGATACTTTTCTTAAATTTAAATAATTCTATTTATAAATTTATCGTTATATATTAATTAAATAAAATTATAATAAAAAAATACAACAAACTTCTAAAAATATTTAAAAAAAATACAGACATAAAAGACGGGACAATGTATTTGTTTCTGTTAATATATATGATTATAATTCAAAAATTAAATTTCTAGAAATATTAACCACCTATAAAAATGAAATTGAGTGGATTTGTCTCTCTTTAACCACACATATCATATGAGGATGTTATATTAGATAAAAATGTCTTTGATTATGGTAATGTTATGCTATGATGCTATGATTTGAAAAGAAAAATTGTTCCAAAATGGAGAGTTTGGTTAAGTCTCTTGAGTCTTGGCTAGTTGCCAACTTTTGCTACCAAGAGTTTGGAATAACAGAACATAAATTTTCTTTTATTGCACAAACATTTTTGTACGGCTCTGTTCTGTAACTGCTGCCAAAAGAATTTTACACACAACACATGAATTTGGAGCCTAACTGTTGGATTGTCTAGAAGAAGTTCCACAAAATACAACACTTTTTTTTTTATATAAATTTGAAAATATATTTTAAATATCTTCAATCTTTTATTCCACATGTCCATAAAAATTCATATTTATCTTAGTCTGTTCTCATTGGCCCAAAACAGTGTTTTAGGAGGTATACTTGTATTCATGCCAATACCAACGTTTTATTATTAATTAAATATTTTTACAAAAGATAAAAATCACAAAGAAAGAAATGTTATTAATTAATAATTTCATAAAGTAATTTTTTTATAATAACTACAACATCTCCTATTTCTCTCATTAGAGAGAAGAAAATTTTGTATGTCAAAAAGAAGAATTCTTGAAATGAAATTGAGTTAAGAATTAAAGACATTTTTAAGTTACCTAATAAATTAAAGATTTGTGAAATTTAATTAAAATTAAAGTTTAGAATTTATGATTTAGAGTTTAGGGTTTATAGTTTAAGATTTAGATTAGAAGTTCTTAACCCTAAAATTAAAGTTTACTTTTTTTAAAATATAATGTCCAAAAAAAGTTACACAAAGAAACAAAGTTATAATAAGATAAAAGAAAAATTAAGTGAAAAATTTATTGAACAATTGAGATAAAAATGAAAAAGTTGTGTAACAAATAAGGATTCTTTAAATTAAATAAAAATAAATAAAAAAGAACAATAAAACCATTTTTTTTAAGTTATCTAATAAAATAAATATGTTTTATTAATTTAGAAGAGAGTGAATATAATGATAGAGTGACTATGTACATCTCCAACTTTATTCCACCCCAATTTAAAACATTGAATATACTCATACTTATGTGATATTTCTCATTAAAATCGAGATAAATTTAAATAATATCTAAAATAATAATCTATCTATCATCCCTAATATAAATACTACATGTAGAACCGTAAAATATAACCAATACAAGATAATAAAGAATAAGATAGGTATAATTTTAGTAAACAAAATTATTCTTAAGAACTCCAAGATGAGAAAGAGTGGAACAAAAAATTGTTTCATTAGTTGCAAAGTAAACAATTAGTGAACAAATCTATGTTTTACATGGATAGACTTATTGAGTACAGAGTAAGTAATCATTTTGTATTTTCTTTTACTGAACACAAGGTGTATATGCTGATATAGAGTTAGGAATGAATCTTTGAAAAACTAAAAGTCATTTAAGGTTAACTTTTTGAACAGATGTTATTCCATACATATAAATTTAAGGATCATGCTTAAAAAAACTTGATTAGTGCTAACTATACTATATATGCATGATGTTGGTAAGTGTTCATACATGTAGTACAGTCTAAGTACAGAACATATATGGGGTAATAAGAAGCATTTTGAGAATACCATGTAAGGCTAATGGCTAACATATCACATGCAGACATCATACTATCCTTTGATTCATAGCCATATGGTATGAACAGAGTTTATCTCCACTTTAGCACTGAGCATATAAGCTCAACTGGGATGTCTTTCAATAGCAAACATTGTCAGGGTGCAATAACGGTGGTGATAAAAGAGACCACATGAATGATCCTTTATTAGTGGAACACACAGGAAAATACAAGCTAACTCAAATTTTGTGGCATGAGATGCTCTCAACTTCTGACACAGACAGTCCTTGTAATTTTAGGAACTTGTTTTTCAAACCATAGAGGATAATGCAAACATCTGCCACACGCTAAAGGGGTTACAAATCCTTCAGGAATATAGAGGCAATTATTCAGTATCAGCTAATGAGAAGAACTTTTGCCTTTGAAGATTAGTCTTGCAATTGGGTTGCTTCACACAAATTTGACAGAATGGCCCATGTGGTAGCAGAGAATATGCTGAATAATTGCTGCCACCAGATTGGTTCAGTTATCTTCATCATAAAGTTACAGAAGTTTTGAGGTGGACCTTAATTGGTGTGTTGTGTCTTTCCTATTTTGTGAAGATGAACCTTGTAGCACTTGGTTTTGGTTTTCTGGCCTTTGTGGCGCTCTTTCTATTGACCATAATGTGGTGTGGCCCAACTTGGTGAATGAACTTTGGGTCCACCATGAACATCCTGATACATGGTACTGATTTCTGTAACTCAGAGTCCAATACTTTAAAGCCTTCAACATGTAGGAAAAATAGTGACAAACATTCTACATTTATTTACTTAAATGCTGTTGTAAAAGGAAATTTTTAACTATGTACCAGAATCAGGAAATTTCTAACAGGGTTAAATTTGTTTAGAAAAACTGTTGTCACTGTAATGTTAACCTATGAGAAAACTAAAACGATTTGAAGGAAGGGCAATGCATTGTTTCTTCCCTAATAAGTGCTTTGTAGAAGTTACAACTTGTTCATAGTTTCATTTACACCTTTTCACCTTTCTAAATGCAGTTGTATGATGTGTTGATTTTCATTGTGTTTGACATGCAAAGCTCTCAACCCAATTGCATTTAATTAAATCCTCACCACTACTGAGTAAAATATTAAATAAAACTAACTCCAGACATACAACAAAATGGAATAACACTTAGATAATCCATACCAATATCATAATTAAAAAAAATCACATTAAAATTAATTAGTTGGAATTTTAGTTTTTTGTTTTGTTTTTTATAATAAAAAATTTAGGAAGTGATCAGGTTAACTCGATGCAATAGAATATATGTATCAAAATAAATGAAAACTTGAATGATAGATACTATATGTAATAATTTGTAATTTTTTATCTCTTGCATCATGACAGATCATTTTGCTTTTAATTTTATACAATTTAAGCAACTCTTTTTCTCAATTTATGTAACGTTATTGTCTCTTGCCCCTTTTTTGGTGGCATGCCTAATATCATCTCCTACCTTGACAATAAAGTTTGAACGTATAAACAACAAGTGAAACTCAAGAAAGTGCAACTTCCTTGTTCTTCAATGTAAGAAACTGTTCCTTAAATGTTAGTTTACGAGAAGATGCGATTGTTTAATGAGAAAAGGTGCTTATGCAATTGCCAATAAAGTTTCTCCTAATAATAAATATGTCTATGTCACATTATAAGGATAAGTGCAATTACCACGTCACGCTACATGTTCTTGTTACTTGGTGTCTGTTGCTTGTGACTTGTATGATTATAAATGCATATTGTGTTGGGTTGGGAATCTTAAATTCCTTAGAAAGCTTGAGAAAATCACAGTTTCTTCCCCATATAAATTACTATAGATAGACTATGCGTGTAGTAAGAAAATCATAATTTCAAAGCCAACAATCTAAACCATTCAGAAAATTTGTGAAGAGATTCAGATGCTATTGATGACATGCAAAGAAGTATGCTAAGAGCCTTGATTCATTGTTTCTCTTAGTTTGGTTGCTAAGTTTTGGAAAAATATCAGTTAGTCAAAGCCTTACTGTTGAGCTACGCTATTCTTACAAGTACAATGTTTATAAGGATCACCAATCAAAAGCTCAAGATAAATTCCAGCACAAACTTTATTTTCTTTTATTGTTATTATTATCAACTGTGTCCATGTTGTTCTTGGTAATAGAGGATGGAAAATCAATATCAATTGATCACAGAAATTTTAGGTGGGAAATTTACAAGTTTCTTCGAGAATCTCTAATCAAGTCTTTGCTTCTCCCTTCCAAACCATAAACCATAAACCCCAAATCTCAAACCTGGTAGTTTTCTAAATTACAATTTGCAAAACATGTTTATAGTAGTAAGCTAGACTGATAGAAAAAGGAGGGAGTGATAATATTTAGCAAGTGGTTTGTAAGTATACAAGACAGGAAAATGAGTGAAAGAGATATTATTACTATATACACTGAAAAGGGTGATTCTTCAACTATATTGCATTTCAAGATTCCTACATCCTAATTGCCAACAATGTGAAGGTAAAAAAATAATCAAATGGTTAGATTTTCCTGAATGGCAATAAATGATCCTATAATCTTTCCTCCAACATCTGGGAACTCATCCTGGCCAGGAAGGGATCTGACCTTACCCTTTCTATCGACTTCTACTGGGTACTTGAGCAGATGCCCTGTCATCTCTGTTGCATCATTTGATGCAAATTGTTTCCAGTTCAGTTCACCCATTCTTCTAATCCTCCTAACACATTCGAGGCTTTCTGGTTGTGAAAAACAGTCTTCAATGGTACCTGTATGTTCGGCCCAAAGTGACATTCTATATCCATGGATCTTCATGGTATAGTTTCACAATGAATTACAGTGAGTTCAGGAAATGTGTTAATACATAAATGTAAAAATAACATAGTGTGAAAATACTATTCCAGCTATTCACAACCCATATTCTTCCACTGCATAACAAAACATATAATTGTGCATCTGAAGTTAAATACTTTTAGTTCGTTCAAAATGCATATTTGTAGGGAATTAGAGAAGCCAAAGATGCAGGCTTTGTGGCCTGAAGATATGGGCCAGGTTGGCTGGTTGCTTGGATTTAACTCCCCAAGAGTGAAATGTACATTTTAAAAGCTAGTGTGTGGAATTACAATTTGTTATCACAACTTCAAGTATTGATTTTTCAATCAACAGTTGCCATAACATAAAGGCTTAAGAAAATATGAGAAGAAACAATGTACTAACTTTAACAAAGCTTACCTGCCCAAGTGGATAAAACTGTCTTCTTGCCCAGGTATGATAAGGTTGGTAGGCACCCATTGCAATCTCGGTGTCCCTTGTTCCTTCCATAGAGCGTTGATTGATGTTGGCAGACCCCAATATCACATATTCATCATCAACTATCATGCCTTTTGAATGAACATAAATCATGAATCGTCGATTGTTTCTACTAATTGCCTGGACAAAGAGAACCACCCCACAAGTTTACAATTACATTCATTAAAAAGTGATTGCATGCCACAAAATAGACCATTTAAAAAGCTTATAATGATAGTCACAATATCTGTCCTACTTGTAGGACATAACTTTTCACCTCTTGTGTTGCGGGAGCTGTTTACACGCTAACAAAATAATGACTTATCTGGAATAAACTTTTTTTTATTCATTGGTACTAGATATCTATAGCTTTACACAAACTCAAAGCTTCATGACACTGTGCAAGTAGAAAAATGTAATTGAGAAGGGAAGAGGGAATGGGAGCATAGCAGTCATACTTGTGGACTATTTGCTGGCGGAGGAGTTCCAGACACCCTGACATTCTCATACATATCTATTGCCTCACGATTACCAAGACAGAAGAAGTTCAAATAGTCTTGTGGAGAGAATGCTCCTTCAAGCCCAACTTCAACCAAAGCCTTGTAAATTGTCCCATACATCATTTGCATTGTTTTATGCTGAAATTTAAGGAAAAAGAAAAGAGAGTAAGAAGTGCAAGAACCAAGTCCTTTAAGGCCCTATAACTAGGATTGTTTTTGGTTAATGTTATTGGGGGAATTTTTCAGCCGACACCCATAAAAAAGTCGGCAAAAGAAATACCCCAATCAACAACATCATAAAAATAATATTATCGATGTAACCCAAATAATTGTGGTAGAAATCAATTAATACAATCTCAATCAGCATTAACCGAGAAAAAGCTTCAACAAATATCAATTGGAAAAATTCATACAGACTTTGACTGAAAATAACATAAACCAAAATAGACTAAAGAAGATCAACAATATTAATTTTTTTAATTATTAACAATTGTTTGATATTTAAACAACTGTTTACATTTGGTTGTAATTGAAATACTTTATTCAAATGAAAAAAATTAAAATTCAATAAATTTGAATTGTTTTGTCCAAACAAAACATTTTAAAAATGAAACAATTTAAAATGAGATCAATTCAAATTCAATGTACTTGAATATCTTAGAAATTGTGAAATTCCGTATCTAACTGCAAGGTAAGTAATTTCGATGAAAGTTTGGCTTTTTATAATGCCAAATGAAATTGTTGATCCATGCAGCTGCTCCAATGTAACGAGAAAAGGCTCAGTTGTTGGAAAAAGAAGCCACGAGCTCTAAAGCAGAAAGCATAGGGGAAAAAAATGTAATACTGGTCTATGATTAAAATAGAGATTATATGCAACTAGATGCCAGGGTGACCAATCAAAAACCTAAAAGACAGGAACTCAAACATTTCATAAAAGGAAAGCCAGAATATAACTCAATGGAAAAGAATATTTCTCATAGGCCTTATCATTTCGAATAAATAAATAACTAATACTCATTCTTTACAGCATTTATACACTTTTTTTATTAAAACAGTCAGACTAGTGATCAAGCCAGGTTTCTTTTAGAGTATATTATGGGGCGAGAAGTCGCATAACTATTATCAACTTAAAGGTTGTTCCAGCCTCATATAAGTTTTAGTCATTTTTTTCTGATCAACAGGTCGTCTGGGTGTTCAAAAATCACGATTCATAAAGCAGGAATCCAGGTAGATATTATGAAAGTTCAATGAAATCCTTGTCAAACAAAAACTACTGGCCTTTATCTGGTGAGTTGAAGCATACCTGCCAAAATAGAATCCTTTGAGTGGCAGCACCTGTTGGGACACCCTCCGGCCACATTGGAATAACAATGTACACTGCAAATCTCTCATTTGCCCTTATCTTTGCAGCAATCTTCAGTGCAATTTCCATCGGAATTAAATTATTTGCTCCTGAAAAAACATGGAACTTTAACGTTGAAAGGACATATTTGAAACAATCTAATCAACCTCAGTTATTCATCTTCACCCAGTATGTGATTACATAAAATCCAGCAGGAGTGTCAAGTAGGTTGCTAGAGGTTGTAGGTTGAAATCTCCTTGCAACAACATAGCCAAAGAAAAATAACAACTAAAAGATACAGCTGATATGTCATGAATGTATAAAAGGAACTAAACATTTGATAAAACCTTGAAAATACAATTAGAACAAGTTAAATATTCAATTATTAACCTCTAGAGGAAACCACAGGGATTTATATTTTAGTAAGATTTGGCTACAAACAATTTAATGTTATAGAAAAAATGTACCACACTATCTTCTATTAGATACTCGTGTAATTTCCAGAGCCTTTGATCCATATAAAATGCACCAAAATAACATATCATGGATTTGAAAGGAACTGGTCTTTTTTCTTTTACATAATTCGTAGATCATTAAGTTTAATTAGTAAAATATAAATTCTGCATAATGAATTTTGTCTTAGGATGCTTTATCCTTTATAAAAAGTGATATACCATAACAATTTATGCTCTTCAAAATCTTCAGCACAGTAAAAGAAGGAATTCTTGAAGTAAAAGGCGAACATGTTCAGAATAAAGAGTTGCATACCAAGGTCTTTATATTGATTCCAATTATATGAAGACCCAATGAAATATTGATTCTCAATATAAATGTAATGTTGTGCAGCGCGAATGGCCTTTATATATGCTGTATGTATACTCATGTCAATCAGCACATTCTTCCCACATACTAGATTCTGCATAAACACAGTAGTATTTTAACTATCCCTTCATCACACATACGGTGACTCATGTCTGATGAATTGAAATCTAGCCTGAGAAAGAAAACTTAGAAACATTAAAACCTTTCACTTACCACACTTGATGCATCTTTTGGCTCCTTCGGAAATCCCATGACAGAATTTGAATCAATTGAACGAAATATCTGTATTCCAAAAGCATGCATATTCAATGGTTTCCTTTAACTTGCAAAAATGAGAAGAAATTAAACTGCTTCTAGAAATTCTAAATCTCTATTCAGCACTAATCAAATGAGCACCTGAACATGCCATGATGCAGGATTATCCTCATTAAAATTAAGATCATCAGTAGAACTGATAATATCTTTTATTCTGTCTAGCTTAAGCAATGCATCATCATATGAACTTGTAAATTTTTTAACCCCTTCAGGTTTTGCAGCTCTTAACCAGCGCTCCTCGAAGTTGGTCAAAACATCATAAGCTGCTGGACCATCAATTTTAGAATGTAAGTCATGCCATGGCTCCCGTGGACAGCCACCAGTATTGCCCTATCATTGTAAAATCCACATCATCAGAATAATATGGTCTTCTAGCTACAAACTTTGTTTTAAAATTGATATGTATTAGTTCTTAGCTACATACTTCCATTATTTTTTATTGCAAGGCTAATAAAATAGGAGAACATCTCTACTATGAATTTGTAGGAAAATTTTAGATGTGTCAGTATATGGAATAGATTTACATGTTCAAAGACCATCTAGATAGCAACAACACATTATATTGTCAAAGTGGGTCAAAGCCTGTGAGCCAACCCGGCCTACTGAGAACCCAACTCACTGAGTTGAACCCATGGTTAGCCAGGCTGGCTCATCAACCAGTGATAATTACTTGGATGTTATTTAAAATTATCATTTAGTGTTTGTGCTTTGTATGCATATTAGTATGATATTTAGAAATTATCATTTTCAGGTATTATTTTTTTACATATATTAACATATGTGATGGTCATTTGTGTGCATATCAATGTGATGATTTTTTTTGTTATGGTTATTCCAGTAAATTGGTTCCAATTTTCATATTAGAAAAAAAGAGATTGAAGAAAAAAAACTAAAAATCTGCAATTTTTAAATTAAGTGAATTTTGGCCTATTTAACCCACTAACTTGTGGTGAGCCAAGCCGAACTAAATGGCCAACCCGTGGTGGGCTAGGCTGGGTAGCCCATTTTAACAGCTCTAATTATATGAGGTTCTACACGACTGGCAATGATAGATTTACTATTCAAAGTGTGTTGAACTTATCACAACATAAACTTAAAACTAATCCTTTAATCTTCCCTACACAAGAATATGGAAATATTTCTTTGCCGAAATTTGGTTTCTTCAAGAACTACTAAAAATTGGAGTTATATTATAAACCTTAGTGGCTTGGCTTTAATTTACACATTTACTTTTGTTGCCTATGAAATGATTGATGGAAAAATCTAGTGATAATACAACCAAACAGAAATATACTACCGTGAAAGTAGGGTTGTGATAGTCATCCTTATGCAGTGTCTGCAGTGACCTAAAGAGAGGATGGTGGGGATCATCATATCGCCCATCGCACAAATCAAGTCCACCAACAAATGCTACAATTTTTCTTTTGCCATTTCCAGCATCAGCATCCACAATTACAGTTTTCTGATGATGTGTATATATTGTTCCAACTTCCTGATAATTAGAAAGAAAATAATTATTTTGGAACTCTAGAACTGATATTGTAGAAGTATGTGAACCATACAGAGATCCAATGCAAAGATGTAGATATAGAAACAGCTAAAGAAACTAAATCTTGTCATAAATTCTGACATTCATGAAAAAAAGTTAGGAAAACTACCAAATGGAACCACCCTATCAGTAGTAGTATGTCCCCATAAAGTATACCAAACTGGGAACAGGAGGAGATTGTTTAAAATATTCTAAGACAATGAATCAACTGTTCCAGTAAATAAAAATATTTTAATGGGTTGAATCATTGTCAATCCAAACCTTTTGTTTGGCCCAGCTGTGTCGTTTTCCAGCAATGCGAGGACAAAGCAGCACTTGCACAGAAGAGTGCTTGAAAAATCGTCTAGTTTCCTCGTCATGAGTTGCCATTACACCATC
>Ga0123341_1007256_pt1 | contig 10088 bp, 10 predicted proteins | sample Turbeapinknodule_FD_89959 | JGI IMG/M metagenome (GOLD analysis project Ga0123341, IMG submission 89959) | Root nodule microbial communities of legume samples collected from Mexico - Turtle bean Mexico pink nodule | ecosystem: Host-associated > Plants > Roots > Nodule | place: Mexico: Nepantla...
ATTTTATATTTAATTCTCAATGTATAGAATCATGTGATAATATATTTTATCCTTACTTTAAATGTATGATTGGAGATGTTGAAGTCGTTGAAGAGAGTATATTACTAATTTGTCCTTATATCGTGCGGCTCATTCCGTTTATGCAAACTTATATGGTATGAAGTATGTAAAATATAATTAATTTGGATATGTTATGATATTTTTTTAAAAATCACAAGCCACACGAAATGAAATTCTTGGACAGTATAATACAAAGTCAATGATATATTTTGATATTCTAAACTGCTTGCTAAAAAGTGAATTAAAAATTCTATTACACAATAAAATCTAGATTTCAGTAACAGTTTTAGATATAAACTTACAATAAGGATAACACATTCCAAACTTCTAAATTCTTTTGTTTTTTTTTATGAATCTAAATTCTTTGTTACTTAAGAAAGAAAGATATTACACTCTTTTCTTGCATAAATTCTTTCATAAAAAAATGTTAGAAAATCTTAGAACAAGACACCACAGTAAAAAAAATTAAAAACACCATAAAAATTATCTCAATCATCAGTGATATCACACTTCACCATCATACTTAAAAAAAAAGTATTGGTAAAAAAAAAATATGAAAGTGTAAAGAGAATATATGGAGGTACATGAAAATTTTTGAACATGGTTAAGGAAATGAGAGGAAGAAGAATTTTGGAGTTTCAAGATTTTGTTTTAAAAATACATGGTGGATTAAAAAATATTTATAAATTATTTCAATCACAATTTTAAGAGTTATGTACTATTTTGAAGAACTGAGATAAGATAACATGCAACTGATACACGAATGGGTGTTTACACAAAAATCTAACACTGCTGGAGTTAACCGAAAGCTTAATTTTCCAAGACTTAACCATTTCAACTAACTCAGATTATTTATTCTGCATGCTTTACAACATCATTCTCACCCTCTAACATTTGCATCATATGATTAATCATTAAGCAGGTACTATAGAATCGGAGGCAGTACCATTAGATGCAGAAGAACCAGTTGAGGCAAAGATATCTCTGTGGGGTCTTAACTTTGATTCAATAAAGAGAGGCATTGTAGGTCTCATATGCTCAAGTAAGTCATTGCTGCTGAGTAGAGCTACTACTTCAGACATGGCTGGTCTCATTGCAGCCGATGGTTGAGTGCATAACAAAGCAATGTCTAAGACTTTCTTCACTTCTTCTGCATCATAGCTATTAGGGTCTAAGCTTTTGTCCACCAACTCCAAGTGCATGCCTCTCTCATTCAATTTCCATGCCTGTTACAGTAAAAGAGAAGGGTCATGATGTAGTAAGTTGTCACAAGAAAAACAAAGCAATTTTTTATACATACTTTTAGGAAATCCTTACTTTTCGAAGAAGATATTCATCTTCAGCGTCATCATCAACAATCTTAACATCAGTACTCTTTTGACCACTTATGATTTCTAGGACCACAATGCCGTAGCTGTATGTATCAGCCTTTTCTGATAATTGACCATGAAGTGCATATTCAGGGGCTGTGTATCCCCTAACAAATCGTAAAAACTATTATGCATACATTTTACCCTTTAAACTTTTCAAGCTGAAATTGGTTTTTTTTGGACTTACATTGTTCCTGCAAATCTTGTGCTAAGATGAGATTGGTCCCCAGGTAGGAGCTTCACCAAACCAAAATCAGAAATTTTGGGCTGAAGTTCTTCATCTAAGAGGATATTGCCACTCTTAATATCTCTATGTATGATAGAAACATGAAATTCTTCATGTAGATAGGTCAATCCCCTTGCTATGCCCAAAATTATATCATAGCGTTGTTTCCAGCTGAGAGAACCTTTTCTTTTACCTGTTTCCCAAGTTTACATGCTCAAAACATTAGAGGTGTGAAAAGGAGAAGCTGGAGAAGGAAATTTTACACAAAATTTTTCTGTTGGAAATTGACATATTAGTTACCAAATAAGAATTTGTCAAGGCTGTTATTTGCCATGAATTCATAGACAAGTATTCTGTCTTGGTTTTTACTGCAACAACCGAGAAGCCGAACCAGATTTCTGTGGTGAACATTACTTATAAGCGTTACTTCACTTTCAAAATCGTCATTTATCTTGCTGGATTTTCCTGAAATTAACTTTTTGACTGCAATAACTTTTCCATTTTTCATAGTCCCCTGTTGAGTAGCAGCATCATCATTACAAATTCTGTTTCAAAGTGATTTATCCCTATCACTAACGTTGAAAGTGTGAGGAACAACTCAAATGTACCTTATATACAGCGCCAAAGCCTCCTTCTCCTAGTTTATTTTTCTCACTAAAATTTTTTGTTGCAGCTTTCAAGTCACTATACTTGTATTTCTTCGGGCCTTTCAACTCAGTCGCTTCCAATATGTTACCTGCCAAGTAAAATATGTGTTTGATTTTTCTTTATATATAAATGAATTCATTGATTCATAACAATATTTAAGATAAAAGACATGTGTAACAATAGTTGGATGCAATAGCAAAAGCATCACATTAAGACTTTCCAAATAGTCTTACCTCCAGCAACTCTCTTGGGACTTTGGGGTCTTCTACGCCATGGAAATAATAAAAGAAGGATCGCAACAAGGGCTGCACCCCCAACAACACCACCAATAATGACCCACTTCTTGCTTGAACTTCTTCCTTCAACACAACAAGGAACTTGACCTAAATTCCAACATATATATCTACATTGTTCTACAAATAGAGATGAAATCCACTTGCCTTCGTTCAACATATACAAATGAAGTTCGACTTAAATAAGTTTTACATATACATGAACTCATATAAATAGTAAAAAAGACTTGAGTAAGAGTAGTTACTTTATTAGGCATTCAAAAAGAAAAGTTGATTACATACGCGAAACAAAAGTTTAAGCTGATGAATTATTATATTTGTACCTTGTTTTAAAAAAGGACTGATATCAACGGTTTGGTTATCAGCAAAGAAGGGTGTCTCCGAGTATCTCATGAAGCAACCAGCATCGAAAGCTCTAGCATTTGTATTGGGAAGACAACCTTGTATGCTGCTACTTTCAACTGACAAGCAATCCAAACAATTATCTTGGGAGAGAGTTTCAGCACATTGTGCAATGGCATAGATTGCACCATCAACGGCTTGTGTCTTGGTGGCTGCATAGAAGGCAGTGATTTTTGGTGTTGCTCTTTGTAAATCCTTTATCACTTGCTGTCCAGCTGCACTAAAAGCTGTGCTTTCATTTGCAGTCTGATTTCCACAAAGTATGCTGCTGCGGGGCATGATCTGGTCAAAGAAGTCATTGCTCTCGTACCTCAACAGTCAACACATTTGAAAGTATCAAACATCCAAGTCAATCCTGACTTAGTTTCATGAACTGCAAACTCCATGTTCTTGTGATGACAGCATATCTAAAACAACTAATCCACTACAATGTTTTATTGGTATTAACTAATCACTTGTACACATTTAACCCACTATTGATCATATATGAAAAATGATTTGTTTACAATAATTTTTAATAAAATACTTTATTTAGATGATGATAATAAATATAAATAAAATGATAATATTTAATCACCTGTCACTCTCAGTTTTCTTTCATCAAGCTAAGAATGCCAAAAAGTCTATTTTGAATGGTAAGCAAAAGATGGTTGAACACATAGTAGACGGATGGAGGTGTACCTGAGGAAGCAACCATCATAAATAACACGGGCACCGTTGACTCCGGTGGAGCAGTTGCGGATTTTGGCGGCTGCGGTGGCAAGGCAGGTGGCGCAGTCCGTGATAGAGAGGTAGTTCCTGCATTGAAACATGGCATAGACAGGATCTGTTCCGGAGGTTGCTTTAGCCGTTGCAAAGTGCTTGCTTTGGTTGCTAACTTGTGCTGTCAAATCATCCAAGCTTGCGTTTAGGTTTTGGATGAAATTTGACAAGTTGGGTGCAGTGAATCCGCTGCAATCCCGTTTGAGAAAAAATATTTGAGGGTCTCCTACTGTACCCTCTAAGCTCCACCATGAACACAGCACCAACAAGGTTAGGTATTGGATCTTTAGTTGCACCATATTCTTTAATAATGGTTTAAATGATGAGTTAGTTTGATATAATTTGCGATATCCATGGGTGGACTAAGATGATAGCAAAATCTGAGGATGGAGGCGAACAAATGTGTGGTTTGAAACTTTGAATTTTGACTAAGGATATAATTATGATGACATTGAAGTGCTTGTGGACATGCGAGTAACGTTAAAAACACTACTGGAAGTCAATTTAAAGTTTTATTTGACTCTTTTCAAATAGATGTAGTGTAAGTTTCTCAAAAATAGTTTCATTCAAATTTAATATTTTTTTTTAAGTTTTAAATTTAAATAATTATACAATGAAATAATTAAAATAAAATATTAATATGAAGATAAAATAAGAATAAATTTGTTTACAACAAAAACCAATGATGTTGAATTTCTTTACATATAGGTATATATTGATACTTAAGATATTATATTTGAGTGCACACTTAACATTACATCTTACACCTTATACTATTAGCCTACACACTAACATAATAAAGTAGGTTTGATTTTTTGATAAAGTAAAACAAGAATGTCTTTTTGGTTTTATACAACTTGGATAAATCTCTTCTATTCTTAACATGAAGTTTGAAACAACTTTTGAATATATATTTTTTCCGAACACTAAGAATATTTTGTAGCTTTTTCTTAAATAACAATCTCTTATCATTTGATTTGAATTTAGTAACAAGAATACAAGTAACTCAAGCGAATTTACTTCATTATAATCAAGTAGATAAAGTATTTCTAACTTTATATAAATGGTCTAACTTTTCTTCTTTAGTCTGTGATAAAAAGAGATTACAATTGCAATTTGTACTGATATAGGATGCAAAGCACCGATGTTGAAGAAGAAACTACTAGTGAGGATTTTAAATTTGAAAAATACTAAAAATGAAAATCAAGAACTAATATCAAGCACAATGAAGTTAAAGATTTCCAAATTTATAACTTACCTCTTGGAAACCTCTTAGGTTTGCTGGATCTTCGCAAGGCAAACACTGCAAGGATGATAGAAGTAGACCTCCACCTCCAACACCACCACCTACAATGGCCTCCTTCTTTCTTAAATCTCCTGCAGTACAAAGAAGTTGACATACATAGATACATATATATATGTTCCAAATGTTGATCTGCATTGTACTAAGAAATTGTATACAATAAGTGAAAAAAAAAACTGTTATGTTTTAAATTTTATTTTAATTAACTGATTTTATATTATTATGTGTCAATAATCTGGGTTAATTTTTATAACAGTAACTATTCAAATAATCTGGGTTAAGACCAGTAGATTAGGTTTCTGCATCGTAATATCTAGCTGTTTAAGATACTTAGTGTCTGATGACAATAGACAGAACACACAAGTATTTGGTTCCCTTAGTCTACTAAATAGTCAGTCACTTAGAGGATGGTAATGATGACACCCTACCCTAGAGCATGTGTTCTTTCCAAGCCAAATTGCAGTTCAAGAATGGGGCAAAATCAAGAAAAAGGAGCAAGCTGAAGATTACAGAAATAGCAGGCAACAGAACACTGATTTAGCTATTTTTAAAACAAGTAAATAGTTAATCTAATTCGACAAAATCAACCAACAAAGAAAATCAAGTTGGAGTCACAATTGCATGATTTTGAACAAGGAAAAAGTATATATCATCACACGTTGACAAAACATTCTTAACTCTAACAATAAATGTCAACACCACCAGTCACTAACATACGTTCTACTTTAATTGTAGCATTCATAAATAACTGAAATGAAAAAGCAATCCACATGTATCTAAATTATTCTGTTAACTTCTTAGTTAAAGTAATCACAACCCTTTTTCCACATCCCATTATCATCGAGCTGATGCAATAGAAATGGAAGCAGTAGCATTAGATGAACTAGTAGAGTTGCCTTCCCGAGTCATCACATTCGTTCCAACAAACACAGGCATAGTTGGTCGCATGTGCTCCACTGAGTTCTTGCTTTTGAGCAATACTACTACTTCAGACATTGTTGGCCTCGTTGCAGCTGTTGCCTGGGTGCATAATAAAGCAATTTCTATTATTCTCTTCACTTCTTCCGCATCATATTCATTAGGGTCTATAGCCTCTTCCAACAGCTCCAGGTGAGAGCCTCTCTCGTACAGTTTCCATGACTGTTAAGTGAAAATCAAAGCAATGACATGGTATCATGTCAAGAGAAAAACAATAATTCCTAGTTAATTATAGCAACTTGCTTACTCGTTGAAGAAGATATTCACTGTCATCCTCATCAACCTTCACATCGGTACTCTTTTGACCACTTATTATTTCTAAGACTACAATGCCATAGCTGTAGGTATCAGCCTTCTCTGATAATAGGCCATGCATTGCATACTCAGGTGCTGTGTATCCCCTGCAAGTGCATAATATATTAACAAAATATGTCACTCGTGGCATCTTACGTTTTTCCCACATAAGCTTTTAGTTTGTCTCTTTTGCAGATGCTCAAATAAATGTAAAGAAATTAATGTAACGCAATAGTTTTGCTTACAATGTTCCTGCAAATTTTGTGCAAAGATGGGAAAGATCCTCCGGAAGAAGCCTTGCCAACCCAAAATCAGCAATTTTTGGCTGAAGATCATCATTTAACAGGATATTAGCAGTCTTGATATCTCTATGTATGATGGACACGTGGAATTCCTCATGCAGATATGCCAGTCCCCTTGCTGTGCCTAAAATTATATCATAGCGTTGTTTCCAACTGAGGCAACCTTTTCTGTGACCTGTTTCTTTCCCAAGTAAGATTGTTGCCAAGATAGGAAAGAAAATGAATAGATATGTGTAAAGAAAATGGAATTTGTATCAGTGTTTGACATGAATTATGTACCGAATAAGAATTTGTCCAGACTGCTATTTGCCATATACTCATAAACCAAGATTCTCTCTTGACCTTTGCTGCAACAACCAAGAAGTCTAACAAGATTCCGATGATGAACATTACTTATAAGCTTCACTTCGCCTTCAAAATCATCCTCCATCTTGCTTGATTTCCCCAAAACTAGTTTTTTTACGGCAACAACTTTTCCATTTTTCAGAGTACCCTGTTAGAAATGGTTTGTATATATGATTGAAATTCCTCTTTTTGGTTTTAAATATTTTTCAGCAAGGATATTTTTCTATTGAAAAACAAAACGGGCTTCTTTATATTTTGTTCTTCAAAATAAAAATAAGATATAATTACTAGCTTTAAAAAATGCCCAATGATCATCGTCTTTGAACATGCTTTTTCATAAAAGTATTGAAAAATACAACACAAATTTACCTTGTATACATCACCAAAACCTCCTTCTCCAAGTTTGTTTTCAGCACTGAACTCTTTTGTTGCAGCTTTCAAATCATTATACTTATAGTTAACTGGACCTTTCAACTCAGTTGCTCCTAATATGTCACCTGCTAATTAAGAACACACACCACTTCTGATTTTGTAATATAAGTAAGGAATATTTATTATTTGACCCATATCCTCACATAAGAAGTCCAATGGGGCAATACTCGAAATAGCAATCCATAAAAAAACACCAATATTCAGATCTTTTAGATTTGCTTATTTTGTGCTTATAAATAGAACACTTATTAAGAGATCTTGGGAGAAAAAAAATATTATCCACACAATAATCAAAAACCAATCATGAAGGAAACCAAAAAATATTCAATTGTGGAGTTATTGGATGAAAAAAACAGATGTTGAAGAACAAAATTGTATTGAAGAAATCTTTTTCGTTCTATATCATTATATATTTTGTTTTCCGAATTGAAAAGCACTAAAATGCAAATCATGAAGTATTAATAACAAACATTGCATTGAAGACTTTTCAAATTTACATACCTCTGTGGACCCCCTTAGATTTTCCATACCATCTCCAAGCAATCAAAAGAAGGAGGAGAAGAACAGCTCCAACAACACCACTTATAATACCCCACTTCTTCCTTGAACCTCCTGCGATAAAGTAAAAAAATTGACATCAGTTCCAAACGAGGTCAGCAGGTACCATATAAAAACTGAAGGCATGTTTTTTTATTAGAAACTTTATTTTTTATTCAAAAGAAAGGGAATTGTTGCACAGCTGTACCTTGTTTTAAAAAGGGTGCAATATCAATGGTTTGATTATCAGCAAAGAAAGATGTGGTGGAGTATCTCATAAAACAGCCAGCATCATATGCTGTTCCATCTGTGTTGGGAAGACAACGTTGTAAGTTGTTAAATGCAACTTGCATGCAGTTCAGACAATTAGTCTTTATGGCTGTTTCAACACACTGTGAAACGGCATAAATTGCACTACCACCAACAACCGGTGTCTTTGTAGCTGCATAAAAACCTTTAATTTTTGGTGTTGCTTCTTGGAGCTCCATTAACACCTGCTGTACAGCTACTCTAAAACCAGTGACGGTTGAACTCGTGTTCCCACATGATACACCACCGCCAGGTTCATTGGTTTCATCGTAGAACCTGTCGCTCTCATACCTCATCTCACATTTTCAGAATACCCAACATCAAAATCAAATATATGTTCAGGCTCAATGCTCAACCACTGACTAATGTGAATATATTGAACTGTCCATTACAAGAAATACTCATGTGTTGAAAAAAAACCAAGAACTCGTACGCAATATAGATATTATATTTGAAAAGTGTGTTCATTATAAAAACCTGAGGAAGCAGGAGTCGTATATGATTCTGGCGCCATTAGCAGCAGAGCAGTTGCGGATTTGAGAGGTGGCAGTGTTGAAGCAAGCAAGACATTCAGTTTTGGAGAGATAGTTTCTGCATTGAAACATAGCATATGTGAGCACCTCTCCCCTGGCTTTATCTTCTACGGCAAAGTGCCTGTTCTTATCATTGCTAATCTGTGCTCTCAGGCTTTCAAACGTTTCATTCATATTAGCAAAGAAGCTACGCAAGTTGGATGCATTGTATGCACTGCACCCCTTGTTCAGTAAATTTGTCTGAGAATTTTCAACTGCACCATATGCATGAAAATTATTATAACTCCACCATATCAAGGTTAAGACCAGTAGCTTAAGTTGCAGCATTCTAGCTTTTAGCTTTGCTATACAATTTAGTTATAGATAGAAATATGGCAAGGACGATTAATATTTTTGTTAGAGGAAAAGAAGTCAATCTTCTACATTGCAAAAACATTGATCAAGGTTTGACTTTTTGATGAAGAATTAATGATGAGTGGTGCCACTGTAGTGCATGTTGCACTCAGAAAGCGTAAAGAACACGTACATATAAGTTGCTTAATTAGAAAATTTGACGTTAACTTTTAATTAAGATGAGTAAGTTAAGCTACCCACCCACTCTTTTCACCCCTTATATAAAGGAAAGTTTTTCATCAAAGACTTCAGTTTAAGTTTGGTTTCTAAGAGAATATAGAGAGACTACAAAGAGGGTCACATTCATTCCCTTGAAAAGAAATGGTTCTCAGAATTAGCAATGTGTTTGAAAATTGAATGGGAGGAGTTAATTTCTTCTAGATAATCCATTAGACTATATCCAACAGGCTCAAGGAAAAAATCTATGAAGCAAAGGAAATAGATCTAATACTATGTATAGATACTAACTAAGGTTGTTATGGAGTTCATTAACCCATGTTTGCTTCTATGGATGTCCTGTTCAAGAGGAAGGATGTGAGTGGATATCCATGATTTGGATCAAGGAATATGCAGGAAAGTGAAATCTGTAAATAGTAAATATCCTCTCTCCTCAAAATGAAGAGATGTAGAGGGAAAGTCATGTCAACATCCCTTATTTCCAAATTTACTCTCATTTGAATGTATCACAATGTTTCATTTGAATGTATTAGTATTTTAAAAAATTTATTTTACAATGTTTAAAATATATATATATATATATATAATATTTAAAATGAAGAAACAAATCATAATAAATTTTAAAGAAGTTTTAAGTTTGTTTATTATTTTATAAAATATTATAAATCAGTGTAAAAAAAATATAGTTAAATAAAATCTTCCATTTATATATTAGTTATTAGAG
>Ga0123341_1007257_pt1 | contig 10088 bp, 9 predicted proteins | sample Turbeapinknodule_FD_89959 | JGI IMG/M metagenome (GOLD analysis project Ga0123341, IMG submission 89959) | Root nodule microbial communities of legume samples collected from Mexico - Turtle bean Mexico pink nodule | ecosystem: Host-associated > Plants > Roots > Nodule | place: Mexico: Nepantla...
ATTTAATATAAATCATATTGGTTATGTTATAACAAAATAATGTGATTATATAAAATTAAATACTATAAACTCGTATAACTCAACTCCTTTAATATAAACCCGATAAATAACGATAAACATACAATATATAAGTTTAAATTATTGAAATAAATTTCTAACATAAAAAAAATGCATTTAAAAGGAAACATCTTAATTATTTATTTATAAATAATTCAATTTCAATCAAACACAAACATACAAAAATCATATAAATCACACATGAATTTATATATCAAAGATGAAATATCAACTAATGTCTTTCAGAAGACTCGTATTAAGTATATCTAAAAAAAAATTAACATTTAATCAAATCAAAGACTTAAACTAATAAGTGAACTCAAGAGTAATAAATCAAGGTAAGTGTATTATAACCCAAGCAACACATATACACATGTCATGATATGTAAGAACTCTCCCTCAATTTCTCACCACCTGATATCTTAGATTATATTAGATTATATGACTTAGACCATCAATGAAACAAGGAGATATATTTTATAACATATGTGTCTTTACTTAATACATAACTCACAATGGTTCATATATCATTCCATATTTGTGATCCCAAATTCATACAATTTTATTCATTCTCAAATATCATTATCATACAACGTAACTCATTTAAAAAAAAAATAACAAACTCATTTAAAAAAATAACAAATCAATTGAATGTACAAAATTAATATTCCTTTTAAATTCATATTAAAAAATCACATCCAATCCACTAAAGAGACCAGAATAAAAAAAGGAAAAAAAAATAGCTTATGCGAAATTTTCTTTGTTTGAGAAAAATCTAGTTGATAGTATGTAAGTAGTATAAAATTTTGTGTCTTTTTTCCTGATAAAAAAAAATAAAATTTTGTGTCTTTCTTTTTCATCTTGCTTATATTATCTTCAAATCTTTTTTTTTTCTTGGTGATAACTTATTGTTGCCCTTAATTACCATCATCAACAACAATTTTAAAAAGACATAATTTTTAAAATATCTTAGCTCAATTTTAAACCAATTCAACCTTTTTGGTTGTGTTTTTAATCATTCATTTTACACTTAACTTCTTGTACTTTTTGTTTTTTTTTATATCAATATCATTTTTATGAATTTTATATTTTGATTTTAAAATATCATTAGTAGTAAAGTAGAAAAATAAGTTATTTACTCCAAATCAAGGAATCACATCCCATAAATATTGTTATTTATTATAGAAGAGAAAACTCATTTGGACGTCAAATAATTTAAAGGCAAACACAAACAATAAAAACAAAATTAAAGTCAATAAATTTACTATGCACAGAATGACCTATTTAAGCCTTCAAAGACTTGAGGTTCATTGAATTTCAGAAATGACAAATAACTCGATTGGATTTGAAATAAATTACATAATGATAAAAAAAAATACAATTTAAAGTCAATAGATGCATGAAGCCTTCTTAAGGATATTTCATATACATTGAAAAGTTGAGAGTGATGAAGAATTAGGTGAGCAATGGCAAAGGTACTTATTAGTAGGCATGCCAAAATCCAATCTAGATCCAAATCCAAATAAATGGATTGGATTTAAAATCCATATCCACTTTAACTAGATTAAATATATTTGGATATTTTTAAAATCCATTTAAAGTGGATTGAATCCAGAATAAATCCACTTTATTAATTATATTAAATTTATTTTGTCAATTACATTAAATCCATTTTGATATGGACAGAGAGACTAACTTGGCTCGAACTGAGCCTAAGCCCACCATCGGCCTCTACATCGGCCCCGACCCAGACGACTCGACATCGGCCTCGGCCTGAACGACTATACATCAGCTCGGGCCCGAACGACTCGACATCGGCCTTGGCCCGAACGACTCGACATTGGCTCGAGCCCGTCAACATCGGCCCGGGTCTGCTCGGCTCGACATCAGCTTAAGCCCGCTCGGCTTGACATCGGCCCGGGCCCGCTCGCCTCGACATCGATTGGGGCCCGATCATCTCAACATCGATCGGGCCCGCTCGCTTCGACATCGATCGGGCCCGCTCGCTTCGACATCGATTTGGGTTCGCTCGGCTCGAGATCGGCCTGGGCCCGCTCGATTCGTCATCGGCCCGAACCCGCTCGACTCCATATCGGCCGGGCCCGCTCGACTCGACATCGGCCCGGACCCGCTCGACTCGACATCAACCTGGGCCCGCTTGGCTCGACATCGGCCCGGGCCCGCACGCCTCAAAATCGGCCCAGGCCCGATCGACTCGACAACGACTCAGGCCTGGTCGCATCGACATCTGCCCGGGCCCATTCGGCTCGGGCCCGTTCGACTCAACATCGGCTCGACATCAGCTTGAGCCCGCTCGGCTCGACATCGGGTTGGGGCCCGCTCGCTTCGACATTGGCCCGGGCCCGCTCGGCTCGTCATCGTCCCGTGCACACTCGGCTCGATATCGACCGGGCCCGCTTGACTCGACATCTGCCCGGGCCCGCTCGGCTCGACATCGGCCCGGGCCCGCTCGACTCGAAATCGGCCCAGGCCCGCTCGACTCGACAACGACCCAGGCCCGGTCGCATTGACATATGCCCGGGCCCGCTCAACTCGACATCTGCCCGAGCCTAGTTTGCTCGACATCGGCTCGGGCCCGGTCGGCTCGACATCGCCCAGGCCCGGTTGTCTCGACATCTGCCCAGGCCCGCTTGCCTCGACATCGGTCCGGGCCCGACCGTCTCGACATCGACCAGCCCCGCTCGCTTTGACATTGATTTGGATTCGCTCGGCTCAACACCAGCCCGAGCCTGAACGATTCAAAATCGGCCTGAGCCTGCACGACTAGACATCAGCCCGGGCCCACACGACTCGACATCGGCCTCGGCCCGCACGACTCAACATTGGCCTAAGCTCGAATGACTAGATATCGGCCCTAGCCCCCTCGGCTCGACATCAGCTTGGACCCGCTTGGCTCGTCATCAGTCCGGGCCCGCTCGGCTTGACATCGGCCCGGGCTCATTCGGCTCGACTGGACTTGGGTCAACTTTGCTCAACCTGCGCCTGAATTGTCTTGGCTCAACCTGGATCGGGTCAAGTCAAAATCCAACCCAAAATACAATTTGGATAATCCAAAAATGTATCCAATCCATATCTAATCCATATCCAATTAAATGGATTGGACTTAAAATCCAAAAATATGGATTTGGATTTGAAATAAATCCATTTAAATGGATCAAAACTAATATGAATTTAGATAATTATGGATTGGATTTTGTAATTTGGATTTTTTGCCCACCCTTACCTATTAGAGTACCTAAAAGAACATTTTTAGCACTCAAAGAAAATAATGTAATGGATTTGTTAATAAATAGACTTTTAGTATTTGTGTATTAACAAAAAATTATGTAATAAAATATTAGTGTTTAATTTGTATCGTGTTTGTGAATTTCTATCATACATGTTAATTTATCAAGTCACTAATCATCAAATTATTTCAAATGAAACTAATTTCTTTTTTAGCTTCATCAGGTTTTTATTTTGTGATTTACTAGGAGGGTTTATTTTTTAAGTTGATTTGAGTGGAGGGTGTTTATGATGTGTATAAGGATGGTACCACACTCTTGAAATTAATTATATTTTTTTTTATAATTTTTTTTTTCTAATCTAAGAATAAGAAACCTGTTATATAAAGAGAAACTTATAAAAAATAACAAGATATTGGTTGGACATTTAGAATTTGACAAGGTAATCTTATTAGAGTGTACACATTCTTGATTATGGTAGAAGGTACCTAGGGTGGGGAAAGGGTAGGGTGGGTCTTAAGGAAATGTTATGATTTAAACATATAGGGAAGTAGTGTAAGATAAACAAATAAGGGCAGACTTCACCTACCCAAACTTTATTCTACATAGTATACTGGACAAGACAATGTTTCAATTATGTTGACTTCTACCATGTTATTGATATATTTTCTAGTTTAAATATATGGTTTCTATCCAGGGTTAAATTCTATGTTGTTCTTGATATACAAATCTTATCTTTTTTTATTTAAAAAGAAAAGAGTAAATATTTCATAAAAATATTCTATTTTTATTAAATGGGTTCTAATATATATAAGGAAAATGAAATCATATCTCTCGTACTAAAATTATTAAGGAAATAATGATTATAAAATTATATGCAATTGTAAGTAATTATTTTACGCAATTAATTTGATAATGATAGAATTCCATGATTAGTGGATCACTACATAATTAGCTTGTAATTTAGAGAGAGAAAGTCTTCCTACACTTGCATATATTTCCTATACATATAGTGATGTAAATACACACAAGAGAATAAATAATTACCATTTTTCTTACAATTTTCTTATATGGTATCAGAGCACCAATCTTGGTGCTCTGACAACCTCTCCATTTTTATCTGCTAAATAAGAGATCATGTCTGGCAAAGAAAGCTCCAGTAACGCTTTTAAGTCGGCTGCCATGGACCCAACCAATCCCTACTATATTCATCATTCAGACCAACCGGACACATGTTGGTGTCGACCAAATTGAACGACACCAATTATCAATCTTGAAAGACAACAATGGTACACGCACTTAAGACAAAGAAGAAACTCGGATTTGTTGACAACACACTAGAAATGTTGTCACGAGAAAAAGACCCATCCCATTTCAAATTGTGGAATCAATGTAATTCCATGATTCTTTCATGGTTAAGTCATTCCATCAAGGCATATATAGTTGTAGGGGTAATTAACGTGAAGACCGTCTGTCAAGTTTGGGAAGATCTTCGTGACCAGTTCGGGCAGAAGAATGTGCCAACCATTTTTCAAATTCAGAAAGCAATAGCAACCATGTCTCAAGGTACGATGTAAGTGACTTCATACTACATCAAACTTAAAGAGCTATAGGATGAACTCGAGCTATATCGTTCACCCATAGTTTGTAATCAAACAAAGGAGCACCAGATCGAGAAGGAAGAAGATAAATTGATGCAATTCCTCATGGGGTTGAATGATTCCTTCAAAACAATCAGGTCTAATATTCTCGTCATGAATCCTCTACCAAATGTTCGACAAGCGTATTCTCTAATTGTGCAAGAAGAGACACAACAACAGATGCATTCGGATCCTGGCGAGAATTTTTCAATCGCGGCATCGCGACATCAATGCAGGGTTTATCTGCCAATTGGAAGCAATCAAAAGGTAAGACCTATGAACACTATAACAAACCAGGTCATACCATAAAAGAATGTCGTACTTTGAAATTCCATTGTACATAGTGTGATAAAACAGGACACACGGAGGATAGGTTTCGTATAAAGAATGGGACATGGAACTCCAATGGGCGCAATGGCCAGCAATAGCGGATAAACAATAACCCTAAAAGCTCTTATTCATCAGTGGCAAACATGGCAAATTCCTCTTCATTACCATATGACAACAACGAGTTTGATGGAAAACCTGGTACAAGGCTTCACTGTCGAGCAAATTCAACAATTGACAAAGGCTGTTTACTCGCTCAACAATAGTGGTAAAATTGACGTGTTTATAAACGTTGCAAGTCTGTTTGCTCATAACTCGTCTATTCATTTTGCTTTTACGAAACCATTGATTTTAGATAGCAGAGCAGCCGATCACATTGCTTCTGATTCTCAATTTTTCACACACACTTCATCATCATTTATTCCAAATGTTAATCAGGCCACAGGCTCAACTGCAGCCATCTCATCTACAGGCACAATTAAATTCAATGACAGTATCACTCCTCTCAAAGATGTTCTTTGCGTTCCTTCTTTTAATTTAAATCTCTTGTTCGTTAGTAAGATAACCAGTTCACTAAATTGTTGTGTCGTTCTTTTTCCACATGGTTGCGTCTTGCAGGACTTGGCTACGGGAAGGATGATTGGCTCGAGTAAACAATACACAGACTTATACTACATGTCCCCTCTTCCAAACCAAGCCCACACATCTCAAATTTCGACCGACCCTGATTTATGGCACAAGTGCCTCGAACATCCTTCTCCGGCACATTTACAACTTGCATCTTCATTACTACCTATGAATAAAAGTCTCATTTACATTCATAATAACGGTAGTATTTGTTCCAAAGCTAAAAAAAGAAGGCTACCATTTCCTTTAAGCATAATAAAATCTCATTCTCCATTTAATCTATTGCATTGTGACATTTGGGGTCCTCATAAAACCCCAACTAATTTTGGAAAACGTTTTTTTCTCGCTATAGTCAATGACTATACTAGGTGTATTTGGCTATTTCTTATGAATCATAAATCTTAAACCCAAACATCTCTTAGAAAGATTCATTATATTTGCACAAAATCAATTTTAGACATCTATTAAAACCATCCGCGTTGACAACAGATTGAAAATTATTTCAATGTGTAATTTTTTCTCAAAAAAGATATTGAATGTCAACGCACTTGCATTTACACTCCTCAACAAAATGGAATAGTAGAACACAAATATAGACACGTTTTAAACAAAACACAAACCTTCCTATTACAGTCCCATTTACCATTAGAATTTTGGGGGAATGTGTTTTAACCACCACATATATCATTAATCGCTTGTCATCACCTTTACTAGAAAATAAATCACATTTTGAGCTGCTATATAATCACCACCTTCACTTTCTCATCTAAAAACTTTTGGTTGCCTCTGTTACACAACTATTGTTTCACCTAAGCAAAAATTTGATATGCGCGCCCGACAATGCATCTTCCTTGGTTATCCTCACAATAAAAAAGGATACAAATTATTTGATATAAGTGCAAACACTTTTTTTACAAGTCGGGATGTCACCCTCCATGAAAGTGTTTTCCCATTCTGCCAACAATCTTGGACACAATTCTCACCTCCATTACAAGATATTTTTCCCGCTATTGACATTGACTTACCCACTCCTATCCAACATTCACTCGATCCACCATCTTCTCCTACTCGTCACAATGCACCTGAACCTCCGACAGACCAACCTTCTTCTCCCACGTCAGGAAGTCTAACACCCATTACCGAACCTTCTTCAGCCGACCTTCATGTTCAATGATCCTGTCGTACATCAAACCCACCTTCCTGGCTTCAAGACTATGTAATGGAATCTCAAGCCAATCGTTCGACCACTACCCAAGACCGATCAAATGGAACCAGGTATCATATGCATCATTTTATTTCTAATTCATGATTTTCTTTTACACATAGTACATATCTTGCTAACATCACAAGCACAAAAAAACCTCACACTTATGCTCAAGCTATCCGTGATCCAAATTGGCAAAAAAAAAAATGGACGAAGAGCTTTCCGCCTTGCAGCTAAATCAAACGTGGACCTTGACACCATTACCCGCTGGGCAAAAACCCATTGGATGCAAATGGGTATATAAAATAAAGTACAAATCGAATGACATCGTTGACATATATAAGGCGCGTCTTGTCACAAAGGGGTAGACTCATATTGAAGATGTCAACTATTGTGAAACTTTTTAACCAACAGCGAAATTAACAACTTTGAGGTGTCTCCTCACCATTGCAACAGCCAGAAATTGATTTATTAACCAGTTGGATGTGTAAAATGTCTTCTTACATGGAAAATTGCACGAAATTATTTACATGGACTTGCCACCCAGGCATCGTTGACAGGGGAAGAACATTGTATGTCGACTCAACAAATCCCTTTATGGTCTCAAACAGGCATCCAAACATGGTTTTCAACATTTTCTCATGTGATTAAATCTGGAAGATTTTGGCAACCAAGGCGGACTACTCTTTATTCCCAAGACAAAATAACTCATCATGTAGTGTGCCCTTTTGATTTATGTGAACGATATTCTTTTGACAGAAATGTAGTGTCTTAAAGACTGTCTATTATTAAAGACTGTCTATTATAACGATTTCACATTAAAGATCTTGGAGACTTAAAAATATTTTTTAGGGATTGATTTTTCCCGTTCTAAAGATGATGTTTACATGTCACAAAGAAAATATGCGCTTGATATTTTGCAGGATATGGGACTCACAGGTGCTTGTTTAGACAAATTTCCAATAGAGCAATACCTAAAAATCACACCGGATGATGGAGAGTTATTAAAGGATCTAGTCAAATACAGGTGACTTGTGGGATGACTGATATACCTTCACAGTTACTCGGCCTCACATAGTGTTTTTGGTTCAGACCCTAAGTCAATATACACAGGCTCCACGCAAACCTCATTGGGATGCCGCAATTCGAGTCCTGAAGTACATCAAAGGATCACTGGGACAATGATTGTTATTACCATCCGAGAACAATCTGACATTGATAGCTTATTGCGACTCAGATTGGGGAGGTTTTCAAACAACTCGAAGATTAGTATCTGGGTATTGCATTTTTCTTGGTTCTTTTATTATCTCATGGAAGTAAAAGAAATAGATAAACGTATTAAGATCATCTACGGAAGCAGAATACTGCGCGATGACCAATACTTGTTTAGAGATAGTATGGTTGTGATATCTGTTGCAGTTCTTAAAGGTGTCATGTAACTTGCCAGCTCGACTTTTCTGTGACAATCAAGCGGCATTGCATATAGTAGCAAATCTGGTATTTCATGAACACACAAAACACATTGAGATAGACTGACACATTGTGTGAGAAGAAATTACAATCCGGGATAATCAGTTCTTTGTATGTACCGACACAGTACTAGCTCACAAATATTTTTACGAAGGCACTGGGTAAGAAACATTTTTTGATGCTGCAACACAAGTTGGGGGTTCATGATCTTCACCTACCAACTTGAGGGGGAATATTAAGGAAATAATGATTATCAAATTATACGCAATAATTGTACACAATTAATTTGATAATGATAGAATCCCATGATTAGTGGATCACTAAATAATTAGCTTGTAATTTGGAGAGAGAAAGTCTTCATACACTTGTATATATTTCCTATACAAGAGAATGAGTTAATATAAACCAACACTTGACGCATTGAAAAACATCATTCATAAAAATCAATCTCAATTTCTTATGTCATGGTATTTCCTTGCATATAGTATAAAAAACTTTGATACAAGAATTTCTTTATGCTTCTCATCATGTTTTATCTATATGATTAGATTTTCAATGAAACATAGGATGTTTCCTTTCCATGATGAGTTTCAAGCTTAATATTATGACCTTTGGGGTCACAATACCATCACAAATATCCCTCACCATGCACCCATAAAGGGCCACAACACACCTATAATGGACAACATACCTATAAGGGATATGTTCATAAAAAGATTAGCATATCATACAAATATCATATATAGTACACAACACAATGTATATACCATACAAATGCATTGGTCTCATAATCATCATCATCATCATCAATAATTATACCGCACATGCATATAGACATATAAATCTCATATATAAATATACATAAACACATGCTCCTCATCAACGTCACCTCACCATCAATTATATGTCATTCTCAAGCGAATTTACATCCGTAAACAGAGGAAGACTTTCTGACTTGAATGACCTCGTATCGCTTAAGAGATACCAAGTATAGAGAAAATGGTTGATTCTGCCTCTCCCTAGCTCTAATGTTCAACGTTTGAGTGATCATCACTTTGAGAGTCATTCCAATGATTGGACAATGCTAATTATTATTATATTATCCAACAAGATCCAAAATCACCATTCTCACCGCTTCATCAACTCTTGAGACCATTGTCACTTGAGCGTAACATGTAGTTGCATGGTCTCATAACTTCTCGCACCACTGTAAATCAAGAATACTTAAGTGACTTATTGTTGCTTGAACATCACTTGATCCAAAGGAGAGAGAACTTTTTTGACATCGTTCTTGCTAAAGTCTTAAGTCATAACATGAACTATATATTTCCTTCATGCACTAGTAGGCGCCGAATTTGAGAGTCATTAGGGGCACATTTGCATTTGATTAGTCTTGCATTTCAGCACCTTATAGGCTATAAATAAAGGTGCTGCCCTTGTACAAATCAGATTTGGAAATTGTAGTAAGAAAACTCTACTCAATTTGAGAGAGAAATTGGAAGAGCTTTGGTGCCTTCA
>Ga0123341_1007259_pt1 | contig 10087 bp, 3 predicted proteins | sample Turbeapinknodule_FD_89959 | JGI IMG/M metagenome (GOLD analysis project Ga0123341, IMG submission 89959) | Root nodule microbial communities of legume samples collected from Mexico - Turtle bean Mexico pink nodule | ecosystem: Host-associated > Plants > Roots > Nodule | place: Mexico: Nepantla...
ATATTTATGTGTATATATAGACATATAATTTAAAAATATAAATATTAGTAATTTAAATTTTTTAATATTATATTTACATTTTTCAAATAGATTATATTAAATCATTATAGTCATAAAAAGTATATAACTTAATAAGATTATGACAATGACTCCTTACTCAATAAAATAGTATAAAAAAAATAATATTAAAATGGTAAATGTCTTTTCCATTTTACAAAAGTGATAATTATATTTTTTTTATATAAATGTTTTCATGTTAGACATCACTATACAATTTGACATATCAGAATACTCAAATAACAACTCATCTATCATCACATAATTATATTTTGATGTACTGAAACTTTCTCTCTATATCCACTTTTTTTAAAATTTTAATTTATTATAATTATTTTTTTTGACTTTTTAAAATTAAGTAGTTGGTTATGTGATATTAAAAACAATAAAAGATTTAACAATTTAAAAATAATATAATTGAAAGCATTGTATTTAGAAAATATTGCATTAAATTTTTGAGATGTACGTTAATATTTTAAATTAAAACAAAAAATATAAAAATAAATATAACAATAAATATCGCTATCATGAAAATTATTATTATTTATTAAGTTTTTTTAAATATTTAATTATGTATTATTTATAGTTATGTTTTTATCGTCATTACTATTAAATCTATTATTAGTCCTTGAATTATTATTATTTTATTTCTGTAAAATTTAAATTGTATATTTAATCTCTACATTTAAAATTAAACAATTTCAGACCATTATTATATTATTCAATTGATTAGAATTTGTAATATATGTGTGACGATAATATATTAGTTAATTGATTAAAAATGTTAACACATATATGCGGCGATAAGATGTTAAAAAGTATTGTTAACATTCTCCGCGAAGAAATAATTTACATTATTATTAACCAATATGTAATATTTTATGTTAATCTGACATACAGTAAATGGAAATAAATTTAAAGTTTATGGACTAAATCACAATTAAAATTTTATAAAACTAAAATTACGTATTTACAAAAAACTATAAACGCTAAAAGTAATTTTAAACATATTATTTGACTTTGATATGTGGTTTTTAGTGTAATATTTATATATATGTATGAATATAATTTAATATCAATGTCATAAATGTTTGTAAGGGGATTTTTTCATAGCATTTCAAATTGTGTCATGCTTACTATATGCTGACAAGCAAGTGGAAGTAAGAAAAATTTTGTTTAATGGTACTGACATGATTTACGTGATTAACCAATCAGAAGTCATTATAACTTGACTTTTTAAGTAATTTTATAAAATTATTATATATAATAATTTTTCATTGGATGAAAAGTCTAAACCAAATCCACGTGTAGTCTACGCTCTAGTCAAGCTTTTTTTAGTTTGAAAAGGGCATATTTATTAACTGTACTTGCAACCCATCAATACATTCTATAAATGAGAATTTGATTTTCTCAAACATCAAACAGAACACACCCCAAACAAGACTCTTAATTAATATGCACCTTTGATCAAAGTTCAACACTTCATTTTCTGACACCCAACAATTTTTTTTGTCTATTTTGGACATTGAATAAGGATCCAACTTCAAAAGACTCTTAAAATTCTTCTTAAAACTCCCACAAATTCCATCTATTTCGGAACCCTGGTCCAGTATAACCTTCCCCTTAACCTCCAAAATCTAATGATTAATGATTTTGAAACCATTAAGCACGTTTGGTAGCATTTACCTCTTGAACTTAATTGTCATATCTTTCAAAAGTTACCCGTCATCATGCTATGTAGAAAAATTCATTGATTTTTTTTATCAATAAAATAAATAAATAAATATGAATTAATTTCTTAATGATTCAACTCTATTACAAATCAAATAAAAAATAATCAATTATTCTACTCAGTTAAACTTTAAGTTACTAACACCACACAACCACTCAAATTAAAAGTCTATAAAATTAATTTTTTTTAATTATAAACAAATACGTTAATAAGTCTAAACACCAATCCAACTAGATATAATCCAATATCACACCAAAGAAAAAAATTCTCCATGATAAAGTCATACTTTGAAACAGTATCTTCTCCAATTACGTACCCTGTCCACTCATGCCATAATTGACTTCAACACTGGATGTGTCCTCTGAACTCACCCTTTAACTCCAAGGCCATTCACCTCAATATCGTAAAGTCTGACCAACGGTTTAGATTCTTGGTATAACAAAAGTTTCCATAATGTTTGTCTGGTCCATATTTATGGTCAGTTAGGACACAAATCATGATTATATAAAAGTCCTTTACTTCTCTCTGGGGGTCGCACATAAGCTATGAATTCAAAGGCCAAATTGAAAAAAAAACACATTATGATACAATATTATTACATATACTATTTGTTGGCATCAAATTGAGTGGTTGAGAAGGATAGGACTTGGAGCTTTTAATATTCCTTTTCATTGCAACATATAAATATTTTTTTTTTCAATTTAGGCAATGATAGCATATGGGTTGAGAAACCCCATGTATGAGATTGGTAAAGCTTCCTTTTAATAGCCAGGGCAATAATTAAGCAAGTATTGGACAAGATATCGAACGCGATCAAACTGAAAATCCCAGTCCTCAATAACAAGTCAAGATCATTCACCAAATCTTATGAGTCTGGGGAAATAAACCAATTATTGCGAAACGAGAAAACAATATCTGAAGACATGCATGTTGAAGGAATCTAATTTCATGGATCATAATAATTAGGTTTAATAATGAAGTAATAGGCATTTGTTGCATGATGAGTCTATTCATGTTGATAAGTGAATTTAATTTTTGTGATGCAAGTAGACACTTAACATGAATATGATATAGGCATAGCGTGTGGTGTTTGTAGCTAAAAATTTAGGGACAAAAATTCCTGCGCTAACATGGGGTCATCACTCGTGCGAAAGGGGGGCAAGGGCCCTCCGCGAGGATGAGGGTGAATCCGATGACCCATGTGGCCTGGTTTTGGCACAGGACAGAACTCTGAAAATACGAGATTACCCTTGTGGTGATGACAAAAAGTAAAACAAAGGGTCACTGAATATAGTGTGTGGTATATAGTGATCGGTAGGGAGCATCTCCACCAAACCCCGTAAAACGCGCCTCTCACTCACCATTTTCGTCGTTTTATCTTCTCACCAGTCTCCATCTCTCATCCCTACCACCAACGTACTATTATTGTCTTCTCATTTCTACTATCCATTCCAATTTCCATACTTATATGCTTCTGCTACAAACAAACTAATATTTTCTGTTTCACTCCACAAAATTTCACTTCCTTTTCCTTATTCTTCTTTAAGACAAATTTTCTGCATCACAAAACCATAGTTTAAGGGAAACACTTCTTCACAGCACAATCGAGCTGTGCCTGTGGTGTATATATGCACGAGGGAAGCTACAAGACAAAAACTTTTCTTATCTATCTATCTATATATATCTTTGTTTTTTAATATAGCAAACATTTAACGGGGCTTGGCAACTGTGACTTCAGCATATCCACCATATGTTATGGAATATGTTGCGACCTAAAATACAGGATAAGGATCCAGCTCAATGAAATGTCTCACAAACCACAATCTCAAAGAAACTCTGCGGGCAATGTGGAAGGAAAAACCTATTTTCTAAATTATAGTACTGTTCGAAGGGTTGAGGTTTGGTTAGAATAAGGCAAATGTAACTAACAGGATTGTTTAGTTTACATTAGAAAGTTGGCATTGGTGTGAACAATATGGAGAATTAGTGATCATGCATACTCATATGATGCTGATAACCTTTTTCAATGCTGAGTCTGCCAAGAACGCGTCAAAATAAGCCAGGAATGAATGTTATTCTTTTTATATATTTATATAATAGGTTTGGTAGAAAGAAAACTAATTTCTTTATCGGTGTATGACATTCACCTCCATTGATTAAGTGCATGATTGATGTGCCGTTTGATAAGTATATTTTAAATATGGAAAATGAAAACTACGAATACAAATCAAAGATTTATATTTGGATTAATATAACGTATAATGAAACATATATTAGCAATTTTCAAAATTCGTGAGTCAAGTTTGGTGGATCTCTTTTCTCTTTGGGATGAGTATATGTCGTTCTCTAATAGGTTTCAGATAGTTTTTTTAAGATTAGTTCTCATATGTTATGTTACTCTTTGGACTTTAGATACATACGATAGGTTAATTATAATAGTTTTTTTTTATTACCAATAAAAAATAAAATAAAATAAAATAAGAAGATTAAGGTACTTTAATCTATATATAAAAGTAACACAGAAGATATATAAAAATATCACAAAAGATATAAATGTTAATATCACATCATAGAACAAACTGGTACCCAGTCAAAAAAAATTATGCAAAAAATGTTATAATCACTTTCTTTAGATTTAGAATACTTCTCAAAGTGTTTCATATTAATTTAAAAGAAAATACTACTTTAACAACTGCAAATTAAAAAAACATCAGTTTAAAATTGTAATTTGATCAATACAAGTTCAAAATTATTTAATTAAACAAAAAATTATTTATTTATACAGTTATAATCTGGTGCATGATTGTTAATCTATCAGTATTGTAATTTAATTAATTCTTTACTTATAAAATGCATCTAATACACTCTTTTTAAATGATTGAAATTTAATAGAAAAATATATATTGTTTTTTTATATAATAAAATTTCCTTATTCGTATTTTCCAATAGGAAGGGTTTAGTTGTATTATTTTGGTTTCACAATCAACTACAGAATGTGAGAAGTGACACCTCGATCCCAAGATGGTGTTCGTCGTTTTCATTCTACATGGGTTGTTTGGAAATAATCTAAAGATAAAAGATTTTTTCTAAACATTTTGTTATGCTTTTTCTTGCCGAAATACTTGACAGCGAAAATGGAAAGATGGGCACAGTATAAAAGATGCTATTTCCCACTTTATTTACCTAATTAAGTGATGTAAGAGTTGCACGTCCTTCTTCCCAGTAAAATAAAGTACTTTTTTAATTATATTGTATTTAAATTAAATTAAAATTTCTAAATGACTGATAATTGAAGATTTAAAAGTGGATGAAAGTTAAAAAGGTTTGAATTTTGTTTAGTGAATATGTGTATTTACATTTTGATTTCCCTGGATTAAGAAGTGTGCATGGATTCCATTTGAGGTGTATTTTGTGAAGCAAGATGGTAGATAATAGGAGACAAAAGTGGAGAAGTGTTAACAGAAATTCTTTGGCATGATTTCCGTGAAATGGTTTCTTTGTTATTTGTAATACATGAATTAACCAATGAAATTGAAACACTTGGATTCTTGCTTTATGGCCAAGACTTAGCAATGTTCTTTTTTGGTTTAACTTTTAGTGGTTCCTTCCAATCATTATTGTTGCATATATAGTTCACGAAAGTAAGACATGCAGCAGCAATGATCCAGCACTAGCGTTGGTCAAAACACGAGTGCTTTTGTCAACATTGTGTGAGTTGTCCTTGATGGATATATAATCAGATTGGATGCCAGAACAAAAAGTTCAAATTGCATTCTCAAATCTTTAAGCACCTAGGATCTTTCATTCTACTGTATATATATTACTTTTCACTATATACTATTAATAGAATCATTTTTTTTTAATTTAAAACTTGTTACGACATTTGGGAAAGAAGCTATCTAATCAATTCTTTTTTCAGAAAGAAATGTTTCATCTTATTATTATAAATAATAACTATTTTGTTCCTTTTAAAGTTTGATTGTAAGTTTAATCTATAAAAGTGATTTAGTAGGTTGGTTTAAAGAAAAAAAATATTTATAAACTTTTTTAAATTTCGACTCAATAATTTAAATTTTTTGTGTATCACATTATTTTTATGTGAAAGTAATAATATAAGAGAAATAAATTATTTCTTAATATACTTTCTCTTCCCTTAAAGAAGTTATATGTTACTTTTTTTTTCTTCCTCTAAGTATTAGTGATTAAATATTTTTTTATCAACAATATATAAATAAAAATTTTAGAGAAATGTTAAAAAAAAAAAGATTAAAACAAGAGTATCTCATAAGTACGAAGTATTTATTGTGATCTTTAATACAAAACATTATCACCAAACCATTATCATCGAAAAATAAAAAACAAAACAAATCAGAGTTGAGTTTGGGATTGCCTTAACATAAAAGGTACATATCTGTTATCCTTAAAGTCTCATTTAATTTATTTTTTTTAAAAAAAATCATACATTTTTTTTATCAGCAAAAATTAAAATTAATTAAAATAGAGTATTTTATGGATGCTCTAACCTTTATACAAAAGTATTATAAATCTTACAAACCAAAGGTAGACCATTTAACTAAAGACAAAGTGCTACAAAACAAATTACGATTACCTTGTTTTATCTCTAGCTAGATATAAGTAAAAACATATCTAAACATTCATACTGCCTATTACCTAGTCATTTATGTGTAAAATAGCATCAAAAGCGGTCTAAACAACTCATCTAATACTTATTTTTGTGCCAATTTGCTACACTTCAATGAATTAATTGTTTCCTTCTCTTTGAGAGATTTGTGCATAATGAACCACATAACCAAAAAAGATCCATGTTGTGCTTAAACCTACCTAATAGATCCTTACCTTGCTGCAAGACTTTATTCCTCTTAGGGTGTGTTTGGATTGGGGAGTGGATTTGGAGTGATTTGAGAGGAAAGTGTAAAGAAAGTGAGATTGTTTGGATTAAGGTATGATAGAGTGGATTTGTGAGGAAAGTTTATTGAAATTTGTGAGTGATGGGATGGTAGAAAGTTTTTTTTTAATTTTTTTAAATGTATAAAATATAAATTTACAAATTTACCCTTTTTCAATAAATATTTAAATAATAAAGTATGAGATATTTTTTTTTTGTAAATTTTAGTGAATTTAAATTTTACAAATACATATAAAAAATATTTTCATAAAATCAAATCAAAATTAAAACTAATTTTTATTATTGTTAATATTATTATTTAATAAATTTATTTTAATTATTATTGTTTATAATTTATTATTATTATTATTGTACCGACCGGTCCTCGGCCTCAGGCATTGACCAAAGTCAACATGGTGGGACCCGAAGGTGGGTTCCACTAGAAAGTACAGCAGGATAGGAAGAAGTCTCGTTAGGCTCACGAGTAAGGTGGGCGAGGAGGGGGCGATACCAAGGCAGGGCGTGGAGTCCTCGGGCCTCGGCACCCCAACAATAAAGATAGATGAATAAGGTGACTTTCAAGCCACATCCCAGCTACCAGTAGGGAGAGGCCCAGATCATGAGGGATCCGTGCATGGGGTGTATGGAACGTGGTAGTACGCACCACCGTTAAAGAGCCATTGGGAAAGAGACGACTCGTAAGGGTCACGTCCCAGGGGTGATTTGCATGCATGGCACGCGAGTAGGGCAGGGAACTCTCAGGGCGGATGACTTAGAGATTGGGTGCATGAGTTGGCATCCAAGTAGTCATCCCGCGCCGGTAGCACTTTGGCAGAGTAGTCTTACACACTAGATGACCCTAAGTCTGGGTGTTAGTGTCATTAAGGCGCGCCTACAGAATGCTTAAGTCACAGTTAAACAGAAGGGCAGAAACACTGAAAGGTATATAAGGGTAACAACAGATATAACCAGGTACGTTTTTGGAACACTTTACGCTTCACTATTACGCATTTTATGAGGGAAGTAACACAAAGTGAGAGAGAACACACACACACACACACACACTGTACTCTCAGAGTTAGAATTTGGTGTTCATTGCCCAGTAGTTTGACTTGAGCGTCGGAGTGCAAACGGCCGCGAGGACACCCTTTGTCTCTTTGTTTTAGGTGTTTCACCGGAGGAAAGGGACGTTTGAGCAAAGGTTTCTTGGACGCGAAGTTCATAGAGACGCACAAAGACACTTTGGTCAATCGGCGGGAACAATTATTATTATTTTAAAAAATTATTTTAGTTACTAGTATTATTTATGATTTTATTACTTTTTTTATATATTTTTCCTATTTTAAATTTTAAATACATTACTATTATTTCATAGTTTTTATATTTATATCACTAATTTTTTATTACTTTATAAATACATTTATATTATTATTATATAAATTTATCTTTAAAAAATTGTTATATTTTAAAAGTTAAAAAATGAATTCATTGATAAACCATGAAAATACTGACTTGCACTTTGTCTTTTTGTTAAGGACAAAAATGAAAATTGGTCATGCTTACATGACTTTCTTTGATGATCTTTGCATACATGAATGAAAACTATTTTACAAATACAGTGTCTTTCCACGCCCTCAAATCAGTTTAAATTGATAGAAACAAACATAATTTATCCCGCATTTCTTTCTTCGATAACTGTAAAAGCCCTAAAACAAACACAACGTTAGTCTCCTTACTCGCATGAGAGAAATCTTACGCTCAACATGATTCATATCTGGTTATTCAAATTAAAGCTCAAACAACATCCATTTCCTCTAAAGCCTCCTCCAATGATCCTGGTATCCTGCAACACAACCTCAAGTGACATATGTCTGCAATAATATAACAAGAACCTTTCCCTTCCTTAACTAAGGAGTAAGTCAACTCTTTTAAACTTAACCTTATCAACCTCCACCTAAACTAAACAAAATTATGCAAAACAACCACACACATTATGCAAAACAACCACACACGCAAAAATTTAAACTTTTAAGCCATGAAAAAGTTTCTACTAACCTATAGAATATATACAGTTTAGAGGATAAAAACTCAATCACAAAAACAATACATTTTCAATCGAGCATCCTCTCATTCGTGTTTGAATGTGGTTGGTTATCCCAATAAAACACTTGGTCGAGGTAGAGAAAATTGAGAGTTTTATTGGATCAATTAGAAATAAAGAAAAATATCTCAACAAATTCAATTGAATTTCTGAGAAAATTGTACTGTTATACTGATTTTAAAACCTCAAAACTAAAATTAACCGAGCTAGTTATTCTAAGCACTTTTTTTTTTCAACTGTGGATAAAGAACGAGTTTACTTTAGAAATATAATAAAAAGGATTTTAAAAATCTGAGATCCAGTTTGGATATATATGCAAGTGAAAACTTTATACTTGCATATAATTATGTGTTACTACGTTTTAATGGGTTATTAAATTAGTTAAAATAATTATCGAATGATATGATAATATGTACATCATTAAAACTAGGTTAATTTTTTTTATACTAAATAATAATTCAAATTAAACTAGTCATCTTTAATTGTATCATTTCCTATTTTTCATAATACAAATCGAATGCAGTAATTGAAAATTTGTACCGTACTTATTAGAGTTGAAAGTTTTCTTATTTGAGAAATATTTATTCTTAATATTTATTTTAAAGACTATTTTTTTACTTAAGGCAAAAATATTAAATGTTTTAAGACTAAGAAAGTATGTTTTTTAGATCAACTAAGAAAATGAAAGCATCATCTAATACTGAAAAACTTTTATTAAAAAAAAAACATTACTCTTTGAATATACAAAGTACGTAATGAATATTTAACATTTATTGTTCTTAGATGTTTAACATGGTTTATTTTTAACTATTTCCAAAATTAAGGTTATTTAATAACTTGTATATAATTTTAACTTCATTTTCAGTTATTTTATAGTATCTTAATTTTATTTTGATGGAATAATTCATTGTGAAACATTAATTTTAAGATTTTGTGTGTGTAACTTTTATTCTAAAATTTTATATAAAACTCACATTTTCTTTTTATTTGGTTGTTTGATGGAAATATATATTTTTAAAATATCAAATCAATTTATTTTAATTTTTATAACACATGATCTTACTCTCGTTTTTTATGTCATGGCAGCAAACTTAAAAAAATGTCTCTAACTTTTAATTTTATGAGTTAGTATATGATCCAACAACATAAGTATTCTTAGTAATTTTTTAAATTTGCAATACATACAGGAGAAAAAAAAAAAAAAAAACTACCACATAAATTATCAAAAAAGTTATTTTCAATTAAAAAAATATTATTTTTTTTTTAAAAAAATTTGTACTAAACTTTCTAA
>Ga0123341_1007260_pt1 | contig 10086 bp, 6 predicted proteins | sample Turbeapinknodule_FD_89959 | JGI IMG/M metagenome (GOLD analysis project Ga0123341, IMG submission 89959) | Root nodule microbial communities of legume samples collected from Mexico - Turtle bean Mexico pink nodule | ecosystem: Host-associated > Plants > Roots > Nodule | place: Mexico: Nepantla...
CTTTTACGCTTGCGAGAACTTGAGTACACTGAGAGAGAATTTTGCACGGTTCCTGAAGTTCTTAGTTTTCTCTTAGTATTTTGGTGGTTCAGTCGCTGACTTGGGCGTCGGAGCGTGATCGGCTGCAGCGGCGCCGTTCTGTCTTTTGCAGGTTCTTGAGGTGAATCAGGGCGAAGGACGGAAGCTAACACGGCGCAAAGTCGATCCAGATTTGACGAGGCAAGGCTCTTGCGTCCTAGTCAACAGGCAGGATCATAAATGCAAGCAAGTGGTCAAAGTTGTTAGATCATTAATTAAAAGCAATTGGAATCATTTAAAAACAATTTCAAACTCTTAATAGAATTCTGTTATAAAAACAACAAATTGTTTTCCAAAACAACAAATTGTTTTCCAAAACAACAGATTGAAATAAATTTCATGTTAAGGTTTTCATAAAAACAAGTTGTTTTATCGAAATAACCAATTGTTTCAGTTTGACAAAAGACAAAACAAAGCTAAACTTTTCCAAATCATTTTTGAAAACCACTAAGTGTCAAACAACAGGTTGTTTTGACAATTCAACAGGTTGAAATTTCACAGTTTTTCAGAAAATAGTTCTTTTTCTAGATCAAAACAAGGAGTGGATTAACAAGTAAAAAACTACTAGACAACACACTCACACATATAGTAGCAGAGTCTTTAAGCTTTCCGCACAAATTTGGAGGTATCAAAGCATCTTGTTTAACAACCCCTCCTATTTGATGAAGAGAAATCCATGGTTTTTTTTTGTGTTGTAGTTTTTTAACTTAAGAAATCCTGCAAAACGGAATTGTACATCATACAAAGCAATTATAATAGCAGGTTAAAATAGTATCATCAAGCACACTCAAAACCAGTTTTTGCATAACTCATAAGCAGAAAAACCATTCTAAAAAATAGTGTGGCAACATGTGTAGCAGAAAAAAAAACAATGTGCAGTGCAACATATTTAACCAGAATTAGCAACACCATAGTGTAGCCAAAATTACAACCAAAACGAAACCACTAACTTCTCCCCCTATTTGTCTTCACAAATAGACAAAGAGAATGAATAAAGAAGCATAAAACTGAATTGAAAATATGACAGTGCAGAAACATAGAAAGCATAAAACAAAAGCAGAAAGTGATATTTTGAACTTTCAATCATCCTTTCCATATTGGAATTTGAAGAGCTGGGTTTGCACAACTTTAATTTGCTCATCTAGATGCTGGAACCTAGCAACACAGAACTCATAGTGGTTCCTTTGATCACTAGCCATTTTTCCAACCGGTTGATCATCAACCTTTCAAATTGTGACATAGGAATCCCACAATCTATGGGTGGCTCATAGCCCATAAATGAATGCATTGCATATTCATCGTCATTTCCAACACTTTGACTAGTTCCATTGACTTCACCAACCACTTGTTCATTTGGATTTTCAGTGCCTTGTTCATCTTGAACATGTTCAGATTGATTTCCATCATTTGGTGCATCTTGGTGTCCATCATTTATTCCATTTTAATCTTCACAAGAAGGTCCCACCCGTTCTTCCGTTTTGCTAACCCATTTGTTACCAATTTTGATGAATCCATCTTGCTAAGAGACCCATTAGTGATTTTATGAGTTGGTTTTACCACCTCTGACAATTCTTCATCAAGATCAACTTCAAAATATTGAAGAAATTTAGATATAATAGCAACAGAAGGCAAATGATAATCATTTAACCTTAGTTCGATGTTCTTCATTATGGAGTAGATTAGGACAAGGTTTTCTTCAGTAAGAACAACATGATTACTTCCCCTTGGAGTTATCATCCATGTGACAATGAAGGCAATGATCCTCTCATTCAATTTTAAAGCACCAACATAAAATCCCTTCACTTTCAAATGGGGATTTTTGAGACAGCTCATATAGAATTGGATTTTGTTTAAGTCCTCTGCAGCACCTACGTTCCCTTTGTTGATCCTTATCCCTGAGTATTTTAGGCCAGTAATGGGAATCCACTGATAAGTGCCAAATTTCAGTAATATTTCATATTTTAATAAGGCACTTATGGGTATTAATTGATAAAATAAGTATAAAATAACCCAAATTTATGAAATTATACCTTTTTACATATTGTGATTTTTATTTGAATAAGAACGATTTATTCCAAATTTTGTGTTAATTCGGAATTCTAGGGAAGAATGAAGATGATTGCCACAAGGAGAATAATATAAAAAGGAAAGTTGGAATGCCCCGACACGCACCAAGCTATCACAAGCCCACCTCGTCATCAGAGCATCTCGCTTGAGCGAGATAGTGCTAGCAACATTGGGCGTTTCGACGTTTTACTCACTCAAGAAAGCTCAATCTCGCTTGAGCAAGAATTCACTTAACCCAAGTCATTTAGGTTAAATAGGGTGTTGGAGGCACAACCCTATGGTGGAAGATTGAGAGGAAAACATCATTGAGTGACTTGCAACCCAATTGGGAGAATAAGAGGTGTGAGAAACATTAGATGAGGCAATCGTCAAGGAGAAACATCCTGAATCTTCTTTTCATGCTATCCCTGTTAGTCAAAGTCATCATGTGTGGCTAATTCTACCCTTTGGGATTGGAAGTAATTTGTTCAAACTCTTACGTATTGAGACGATATCTAAACATAATATTTTGTTCTTGATTGATGATTGGTATTATTATTTTGTTTGTAATGCTTGGTTTACCATGACCTAGAATCTTAAATTTGACTGGAAAGTACTTCTAAGGTTCTAACCTATATGATAATATTTAACATAATTGAATGTGAGGAAAAAATTTGAAATGTTAATTGTTATCAACGTCTGATCTTAAGGATAAGTTGTTTTTATTAATATGCGAGGAATCAATATTTAGGAAGCCTCTTAATAATTTTATATACAAGGAATTAATATAAATGATTTTTATACGGACATCAATATCAATCAAAGGACACAATATTGTCATGCTAATCAAAATACAAAAGAGTGAGAAAGAGGAAACCCACTCCCCATTTTTCCAATTGAAGCAACAACTTTTTCACTTGTTTTATTGTTAATCCTTGCCAACATAACAAATCTCAACACAAATTTTATTATTTTGTTTTATATTTAGTGAATCTTTTACTTGATTATTCAACTGTTCCTTGTGGGTTCGATATTTGTCCTTAGGGACAAATTATGACTTCTGACAACATGGTGCACTTGTTGTAAAAAGTCATCATCCACACAACAGGTATGATCTCCATATCTACCCCTTAACATGTTAATACATGTTCTCACCATCAATAAGTAGATTTGTGTAGAATACCTTCACAAATCTGGATAAGTGTTTCCAGACATCTCAAGAAACCTTCTTAGCTTCTGATCTTTCAAGGCCTTCCTCACCTCCTTGAGATTCTACTCCTTTACCCAGTTGAAGGATATCAACTTTGGGTTATTTATGACTTTTCTACTTGACTCAAGCAGAAAACTTACAATTTTCTCATTGTCACCCGAAAAACCAATTTTCCATATGTCCATTCCTTTTGACAGCACGTGATTTCCTTCTCTTTGGTGAGGGAGATGAAGAGGCCATGATGCAGAAATGAATGTATGAAGATGTAGTGTTAAAACACATTGTTTGTATGAAATAATTTTTTAAATCACACACATATATAAGTAGAAAAAGTTGGACAAGATAAATTGGCTTTTAGTGGGCTGTTTTAAAAAAAAAATTGTAACAGTGGGAAGAGGCAATGTGTCAGACCTAAACAGAAATTACTTTGACAGATATTTTATTTTGATTGACCATTCATAAAGAGCTCTTAAATTTTCAAGAAAACAATAGAATAGATTCCTTTATGATCAAATCCTGAGGCACATTTATTTCATATTTGACCAACAATTGGTTTTGAAAAGAAGAAACAGCCGTAACCATGCATAAGCAGTCATGACAGCTTTATTCGGAGGTGTCAGGGGCAAAACAATAGGTTGTTTCGAGCTTTCAACAAATTGTTTTACTGTCACAGCAAAGTGAAAGTTTTCCAGAACAAAAAAAAATAAAATCAAAAGTGATGAAAAATGCAGTATGCAATTTGTTCATACCTTTGCATAGAGATAACCTCAATAGATTCCACCAAGAGAAAACATTTAGATGTTCATTTGGTCATCTGAGACACATACATAGGATGAGAATATGTAACTTACTTTACATGGGTCATGAATCTTCTTTGACTGTCAAGAAACTTTGTAAGATGCGTATATTTGAAACATAAGGATAGTCATTGCTTTGGTTGGTTTTCTCTAGAGAACTTATTCTTTAAACTCAATGTTTCCTTGACTGCCAAGAATACCTTTGTTGTTGTCCCCATATGTCATATGACCTTATTGCTTAAGGAGTAGATTAACAAACTTGCTTTAATCCCCTGTCATATGCTTAGAACATCCACTATCATAGATGCTTATTGGTTGTCAAAGAACCCTACAAGAAACAAGATCAAGTTGCAAGATTTGGTCCCTTTATAAATTTGGGTCCATAGACATTAATTGGGACATTAGGAACCTTAGAAATCTTATGAACCCATTTCAATATACCTTTAGGAATAGAAAACCTCTTAACTTTTCAAAATTTAATAGTGTGGTCCCTTTTTATGCAGTAAGAGCACATTTTAACCGGTTGTTTCGACACAACAATAGGTTATTTTTCAAAGAAACTTGAGAAAGGTTTTGAAAACGGTTTGTTCTTGCTGTTTGGATCAAACCCAAGCCTAGCCTTGCTAAAAACATAGTTTTGAGAAGCAAGAACAGTTTCAACAAAACTTGATGACTTTTTACAGCAACTGCATTACGTTGTCAGAAGTAATAATTTGTCCCTAACGATGAATATCGAACCCACAAGGAACAGTTGAATATTCAAGTAAAAGATTTGTTAAATATAAAGCAACATAATAAAATTTTGTTGAGAATTGTTATGATGGCAATGAGTAATAAGAAAACAAGTTAAAGAGTTTGTTGCTTCAAATGGAAAAATATGGATTGGGTTTCATCTTTCTCACTCTTTTGTATTTTGATTAGCATGACAATATTATGTCCTTTGATTGATATTGATGTCCGTATAAAAATCATTTATATTGATTCCTTGCATATAAAATTATTAAGATGCTTCCTAAATATCGATACCTTGCATATTTATAAAAACAACTTATCATTAAGATCAGACGTTGATAGCAATTAACATTTCAAATTTATCCCTAGCATTCAAATATGTTAAGTCATAATCTGAAGACTATATAAAGACCTTAAAGGTGAAGAAGACAAACACAATCATGCGACACAAAATTACAAAGCTTGTAAAACATGGGAGCTTTGATGTTTCAAATCTATGGTGAAGGTTGAAGTTGTGCTGCTTTTGGTTTGGACTTAGTCTAGGGTGTATAGAATTCTTTTAAAGATCATTCCTAGTCCCTTGCACAAGCTTGCTCAATATGTTTTAAAAGAGAAAAGTGTTTTTCTAAGCAAAGAGAAAACAACCGGTTGAAACCTCAAAATAATCGGTTGTTTGTCACTTAGCTTGTTTGAAGGTTTTAAAACTGTTTTTGACTTGGTTAAATAACTGCTTAACTAATTCAACCGGTTAAAATGACTTTTCAACGTGTTAAAATGACTTTTTAACGTGTTAAAATGACTTTTCATAACAGCTTTTTGAAAACCTGTTAATATGTTTTGCAAGTGAATGAAAACTGTTTTGGCTCATAATTGCTACCTAGAACGGTTAGTTTTGAGAGCTATAAATATTGTTTTTCTTTTAAAACAAAAAACACAAGTTAGATATCAAATACAGTGAGATTGAGATTGATTTTGAGAAAACAATTTCAAAGGTTTGCAAGATTGCTAAATAGTTGTGCACTGGTTCAAGGTCTGATCATAGGAGTTCTGAGATTCCTGTAAACTCAGGTGTAATTTGTTCCTTTCATGATTCTTATATTTGTTCTTTTATAAACTTGTATAATGTTTTGAAATCCTATAAAGTCAGAGGGTGTTCTGACTAAAGGTGTGTATAGCAAAAAGGGTGAGTGGTTCTTGTGGTATCAAGATGACCTCTTTGTGGTTGTGTGAATTGTATTCTGTGATTGGTTACTAGTGGAACCCAGTGGTTGTTCTGGGAACTGGATGTAGCTCAAGGTTGAGTGAACCAGTATAAATTGGCTGAGTAATCTCTCTCTCTCACTTCTTATAAACTGTTTGTTTTAATTCTGCTTTTGTTGCTGCCATAAACAACCGATTAAAACAAAGTTTCAACCGATTGAAATTCTGCAAATAGTTTCTTTTACATTGTTTGATTGTCTTCCTTGATTGCTTAATCTTTGATTTGTGATAAAGCTTCATTCTTATTCAATCTTTGCGAAAATATTTTAATAAACAATTCACCCCCCTCTTGTTTAAGCCATTAATTCTAACAATTGGCATCAAGAGCTAGGTTCTTGAAAAATATTCAAGTTCTATTTTTTTGAAAACTATTTTAATGGCCGACAAATTACCTTTTGGCGAAGGTACTTCCATAAACAGACCACCACTGTTTTGTGGTGTAAATTACCAGTTTTTGAAGGTAAGGATGAAGATCTTTATGCATTCCACAGATAAAGGTATTTGGGAAACAATTGAAAATGGTCCCTTTATTCCTCAAGTTAAAAGAGATGATGTTTTAATTGATAAGCCTTCATCTGAATGGACTGAGGATGAAAGCAAGAAAGCAAAATTTGATTGGATTATTAAAAACATAATAACCTCTGCTTTGAGTTGTGATGAGTTTTTCAAGGTATCACAATGCAATTCAGCAAAGGAGATGTGAGACATCCTTGAAGTCACACATGAAGGAACAAATGATGTTAATAGGGCAAGAAAGCATGCTCTCATCCAAGAGTATGAGCTTTTCAGAATGCAGAAAGGGGAAACAATATGTGATGTGCAGAAACGGTTCTCTCATATTGTGAATCATTTGATGAGCCTTGGAAAGAACTTTGATAAAGAGGAGCTAAACATCAAAATCTTGAAGTGTCTTGATAGAACATGGCAACCAAAGGTCACTTCCATTTCAGAATCAAAGGACTTAACATCAATGGCAACTGCTTCTTTGTTTAGTAAGCTAAGGGAGCATGAGCTTGAGATGAATAGGTTGGTTGTCCAAGAGAGTGAGGACAAACACAGCAAAGGCATTGCACTTAAAGCTGGCAACCATAAAAAGCAACAAGACTCAAGCGATAGTGATAGTGATGAAGATACCATGAGTTTGTTGTCAAGAAAGGTTAGCAAATGCTTGAAAAAGAATAAAGGCCAAGCTTCAAAGAGGTACAGTTCTAAAAAGCCAAATGATTTTAATCTTAACAAATATACTTGTTATGGTTGTGGTGAACACGGTCACATCAAAGTTGAGTGCCCCAATAATGAGAGCAAGGATAAAGTAGATTTCAAAAGTGAAAGAAGAAGAAAATCCAAGAAGGCATATATAGCATGGGATGATAATGAGGTGTCCTCCTCTAGCTCTTCAGAAGATGAAGAAGCAAACCTGTGTTTGAAAGCATTTGTAACAAGCAGCACGAGTTCATCTTCTTCAATCAAAGGTAACAATTATTATCAATTACTTGAAGATTTCAATGAAACTCATGAAGAAGCTAACAGATTGGCTCTCTCTCACAACCGGTTGAAAGGTTTGAACAACTGGCTTGAAAATAGAGTCAAAACACTGGAAGAAGAGTTGGAAAAATCTAAAGTTGATTTTGAAAACCTTGATTTGATTTACAAGAACTCTACTTGCAGTTGTCACTCAAAGTTTTTTGAAAATTGTGAAAATCTTGAAAGAAAGATTCATTAACTTTTGAAAACTATGGATAAGCTTACAACTGGGAAATCCAACTTTGAGAATGTTCTTGCATCTCAAAATTGTGTCTTTGGAAAAGCAGGCTCGGGATTTTATCCACAAAGCAAAGAAAAGGGAATTTCAAAACCTTTTTCATCAGTGCTAGAAAAAACAACCGATTAAAAGAACGAAACAACTGGTTGTTACATGTTTTTACTGTATGAAGAGAGGTCATTCAGTTAGATTCTGCAAGTTTCACAAATCTCTTGTTCCTAAAGGAATCTTTAAATGGATTCCAAGAATTTGGTATGGTTCCAAGGATAAATCTAACACAAAATGTCCCATGTTCTTTAAGGGATCAAATCTTGTGATTTAACAAGTTTTCTTTTGCAGATTTTTGACTCCACATGAAGGGTCAGTAAGATCAGGATCTCAAGAAAGCATATTTGCAAGACAATGCCTTGTTCTAATACTATGTACTGCTTTCATATGTGTACTTTAAAATCTTGAAGAATAACTCTTTGTTCTTCTTATTGTTGAACATTTAATTCCAAATCCAATTCTAAATTTTCATTATTTCTGTATTTGGATTATGTTATGACTGAAAAAAACTGCTTTATGGTTCTTATTTGATTCTCTTTTCTGTTTTGAAAATAACCCACTAAATGCCAACTTTGACCAAAGGTTGTGACTATATATGTGAAGCTATTAGTTTCTATTTTCACAAAGAACAATATGTTTTTCTTCATTTTTCTCTCTGCTCTAAATCTTTTTTTGCAGTGTGCTTATCCTTCTCTAATCTGAGCTATGGCTGCAACTCTTCCATCCTCTAAGAGAATGAAAACAAGACCTGTAAGGAGTGGTGGAAAGTTAGAAGGCTAGTTCTCAGGGGAATCAGAACTTATTAACAAGTACCTACATGAAACAAGTAGGAAGATTGTTAACACACCAAAGCTTGTCTCTTTCACATGGATGAAGCAACAAAATTTGATTGTGGTGAGAAGTCTTCTTAAGGGGCAAAGGCTGAAAATATTTCTTAAGCTTTCTAGAAATATTTATCCAGTCTTGGTAAAGGTATTTTACACTAACCTTCAATTTAATGGTGACACTTGATAGTTGTTGTTTTGATGTCAAATTAATATAATTTTAGTGTAGACTTGTTTAACACTAGAGAGATGATTGTGGTCAGATGACCCCAAGTCATCTCCCAACGAATCCAATAGTGGTTCAATTAACTGAATTCAAAATCTATCTACAAGCAATGAAAAGTTAGTAATAACAATAATAATAAAAAGGGGGTTAAGATAGTTATGCAGAAAATATAAAAGAGATTGAAATAGAAAAAAAAAAGTGGATGATCCCAAGTTCTTCCACCATTGAATTCTTCACAGGTTCTCTAAAGATTAATCATTTCTCAATCCTCACCCAGACCTAAACCAGATTGAACATGCGCCGATCTGATTCAACTGAAACTCACCAATAAAGCATGCGTCTACTGGTTTAATCAATACCCACTTTGTTCCATGCGTATACCCCATGGGAATGCCTATCTCCTCTCCCTTGAATCATTCGCCCAAGAAATTAATTAGAACAATGTGAATTAACTAAGAAACCAAAGTTTAAGATAAGGAAGACTCTCAATCATGCGTTCAAGTACAACCTCTCACAAAAACCAGTTTTCCACGAGATTAGACAATAAAAACAATTGCTATAGAGAATTAAAAATTGAAACTTTATTATAACAAAACCTCAGAACTCAATGGGGAATTACAAAAGAATCAACAAAAAAGGTTTAGCCTTCCATGCGAAGGCAAAACAAAATAATTACAAAGAAGAAAATAAAGTAAGAAAACCCTATGAAGCTCCCCTTTTCTCCTTGATGCTTGTATCCTTTTATAGGCTTTTCTGCTCCAAGGATCTTGGGAAAATATTGTAGTTTATATTTTGTTGATAGTTTCCAACTTTCCAGAATTCTTGTATTTTGTAGAAGATTTGCTTCCAGTTCTGTTTAAGATATTGTAGATTTTATTTTCTCTTTCTTCTCCTCAGAATTTGTTTCTTGTTTTGCATATTTGGCCCATTCACAAAGGTAGATGTTTCCTTCGGATAATTTGATCTAAAAACACAAAATTAGAAATAATAATAATTAAGGCCCAAATAAACCCAATTATATGAATCTAAATTTAAACAATGGATTTATTTATTATTATACTCCAATAATCCATGATTAAAGCTATTGAGAGTGAATAAATATA
>Ga0123341_1007261_pt1 | contig 10086 bp, 5 predicted proteins | sample Turbeapinknodule_FD_89959 | JGI IMG/M metagenome (GOLD analysis project Ga0123341, IMG submission 89959) | Root nodule microbial communities of legume samples collected from Mexico - Turtle bean Mexico pink nodule | ecosystem: Host-associated > Plants > Roots > Nodule | place: Mexico: Nepantla...
ATAAAATATAAATGTTTGTCAACAATACGTTATTAATTTGAGTAGTGATACATTTGTTTTCTCAACCAAAGTTTTGGATTTAAAGATTTCAAATAAAAAATATAATTAAAAATATCTATTGAAAATAAAAATAATCTATCAAATTTAAAAAAAGGTCGTACTAGTACACCAATAAGATACCGTATTAATCATATTTTTGAAGTATTGTATTGTGCGCGTGATTGTTGGTAGTTGTATTGATAAACTAATACTATAAAATTGAGATTTGTTTTGGTCTTCCCATAATTAATAAATTTTTGAAAAAAAGTACTATGAAAGTATAAAAAAATATTCTACTGAAGGAAAAAAAAAGTATATTATATGATTAAATGTTTCTAAATATCCTAAAAAAATATTTTTACTAATATTTTTTCTTATTACATAATTAATTATATGAATAAAATAGTGTGTCATTTTCAGTGAAGAAGTTGGGCACTTTTGCTGTTATTGATCATCGATGTCCTCTTTTAAAAAACTTCAACGTAAAAATGATTAAGGTTGACATTTGAAATGCAAAATTCTACAGGAAGTGCATTTATATTATGCCAACACCGTTCAGTTTCACACACGGAGTACGTAAAAACGTGAATCACAGTCCAATCTTTAGCATGAAACAAAACTACGTTAGTTTTGTTCAATACAAGGATTAAAAAATTTCATAAAACTAAAAGAGTTGACATTTTTAAAGACTAACATGCATTTAATTAAAGGTTAAATAAAACAACAACCAAAAACAAATGAGAGAAGATAAAACCTCGCATCCACAGTGTCGCAAGAAAGCATCCCAGGAAAATCCAAAGAAAACCAAGGATCTGTTTTATGACTATGTTAGTGTTCATGTTCTTGGTGGAAGTGGAATCTAAGTAAGAATGAAATGAATGTATAAAACACTAATGGATCAGGAGGGAACATAACAACACCAAGACAAAACAAGCATATGTTCTGTTTAGAAGGGTTGGTGGAAAACGAGAAAGAGAAAAGTTTAAATTTTGAATCATACAAATAAAATTATTATGAATTTTTAGTTTCTGAAGTTAATTTTTCCCGGATCTATTTTTTTATAATTTGTTTATTTTTCTTTACTTCTATTCTTGTTAGTTCGAGGTCGGTCGAAATTTGGATGATCTCCTAGTGATCTCTCTTCAAACTCTAGTGATTCGACTTTCAGGAAACGAGGGGCTCCTTCTGCGATGATACTCTGACGCTCAAGTTAGTAAGACACAAAATATAATGAGTATATGATAAAATATGAGTTGAGAACACTTCCTCTGTTGTGTATTAAATCATCCTGTATGTAGAGCGTAATCTGGTATATATAGACCGAGTTGTAACCTAGTCCTATAACCTCTCCAAATGATCTAAGATAAGTGTACCCCGTAACAGTGTGTAAAAGATAGATCCATTTATTGATGTTTCCTCTAATATATATTGGTTATATCCTACATAACATAGTCCGATTTGATCTTTATTGAGCCATTAAGGACGATTAAATCTAATTAACACATGATACTTAATGTACGAATGTCCTCTATCATTAAAGATCGGATCACGATTCATACGTTGAATCCAGACCCATCACTCTACAAATTCAAAAATATCATTTAATAAATAAATATAAAATGTATTAAAAAGTTAAGCCTAAATAACTTTAAAAAATTTCATATTAAAACTAATTAATTCGTGAATCTAATTTAAATTACACTTATTTATATATTATAAATTAACTTTATTTATATATTATAAATTTGGTCGATCTAAAATGTTCAACAAGACAAACGATCAAATATTACAAAATGGTGGTAAGTGAAAGTGGCGCGTGAATGAAGAACTTTATAATTGCAAGTCCACTCCATTTGGTAGTTGGAAATTGCATCAAATATAGCAAGAAAAACCGAGAGATGTATTAATTTAATGGTTCTCTTTGATGTGCATCAGAACAGCAAAATTATTAAACACGATTGTTATTTAGTTACATTAATTCAATATTCAAAACAGTGTTGAATTAGGTTGTTAGAATTGTAGTAAATCTCTTCTAGAAAACAGTATATGGAGAGTAGGTGTTTTCATAATAGGTTTCTGTATGATGGGTGTGTGAAGAGTTCAGTTTCTCTCATTTCTTGAATATTAAATGGTAGTAGGACCCTGTTACTATAACCATCATCATCAATTCTTAGGGGTAAAAATTTATGACTTTATTCACATAGTGGGTTTTGGTATTTCCTTCTTGTAGTATTGTCTAAAGATCACATTAAAGTTTTGGTTTGACGTGAAATGAAAGTTGACCCAATTTTATATTAGGGGTCGTTGACCATTGACTCAAACAAATATTGAGCATGACCTGACATACCAGTTTATTCTACTCTGCCAATATGCCAGAATAATCCATAGGGTATTTTTCAAAGTATAGCATCTGTAAAATCGTTCCATTATAGAACTCTTCGTGGTATATAAGATGATGATTAGGTTTTATCTGAGTTTTAAAGTGAAGATAACGCTTAGAATCTGTTCATATCAGCATCATGCACTCACCATTAATACAGACAGCATAACAACTTCTGGCTGTATGAGTCAGAAACTGTGGTGGTGCCATGTCACGAGGAAAATTTACTAGATTGGTAGGGATAATTACAAAGTATTAGGTGAGATTACATACACATTCAAGCTGGACAAATTTTAACTTTATGAAAATCTACCAGAATAATTACATTAAGTATATAAAGGAAACTTTTGGCTGAGTGATCATTGTAAAGATGAGAAAAATAGTTTTAGAATAGAATTAATATTATTAAAATGATATTTAAATATTTTATTGTTAAAGTTAAAAGAGGATATAGATAGAATTTCAGTTATTAAGTTTCATTTTAAAAGAACTATTATTTTTTTAAAAAGTCATTTTTCATTTTTCTTTCCTTTTTTTTTTTTATAATTTTGACCTTCTCGCTCATTAGTTTGACGATCGGAATCCACTATTGGACTTCTATCAGTGAACTCTACAAGATTGTCCAATCAAAATCTTAGATAGAGTAAGTTCATTCTTGGCTCTTTTTCTTGAGTTAATTTTGATCTAGTTAGGTTTGTCTTTAGTTTAATCTTGCATGTGATTCTTTTATTTTCAGAAGTAGTCTATGTTAGCTTAGGATCCTAGTGGTATAGTTAGATTTATGATCAGGACTCTTCAGGTTAAGTGACCTTTAAGCTTGTGGTAGATTTGGAGCTCTTATTAAGTATATGCTCAAGTTTAGGTAAGAGAAGCTAGTTTTAAATTTCCAATAGAACCTTAGGCTAAAAGATCTGAATATGGGGGTGACGTTGTCACCAGTTTCAAATTTTCTTGCAGGATTGTTTATTTTAAGAGTAAAGTAATATATTGATCGAAAGGGTTGATTTTGAATATAATATAGTGATTTTTAAGGTGAATAAGTTAATGAAAATGTTGTGATTGAGAATTGAAAGTGTTTGAATGGTAATATAAATGAGTTGAATTGTATTTGAATAGTCTATTGAAGTAATTAAGATGTCATGTTTGATTTAGAAAGCTAATATGAGTAGGAACTATCAATGTAATGTGTAAGTTTATAAATTTATGAATTGAATAAAATGTTGGTTTTGAATTTAAGCAGGTTTATGCAGAAATTTTTTGCATATCTCGCTCAAACGAGAATAAAATGGAAAGATAGGATGCTATCGGGTCCATTCTCGCCCAAGCGAGACCTAGGATAAAATTTTGGGTGCTTTCAGGTTGAATCTCGCTCAAGTGAGAGAATATTTGCTTAAGAGAGACCTCAAGCGAGCAAATTCTCGCTCAAGCTAGACTCTCTGTAAAAGAAAACTAAACTTTTTATATTTGTTTTTAAAATGTTGGTTTATTTATTTCTGTATAGTTTTACTTATAAATTTTCTAAACTTTTATTTTATGTATATTTAATTGATTTTTTTAATTATATATTTATATGATTAGTAAATGAATTGTTGTGTGTTTTCGAAATTCTAAACTTTGGTATTTTTTAATTGTTTGATGTTGGATATTGTGAGATTCAGAATATGAATTTTATTCAAGACATAGTATTTTCAGGAAAGAAAATACCGTGTTAAGATTTTTAGGATGTGCATTGACTATGGATTCATGTAGAAGGAGATATCCTGACTCTCCTGAGATAATGAAATCATATAGATGAAGTTATTTAGGTGTTGAGAGTCGAAAAAGGATCATATGAATGAGCAAGTTGTTTGAAAGATAACTAACTTGACCTGTTATACGAGTTAACCTTGTCATACTAGGAGAGAGATGATATTGAGATTATTCATGCACATAGCTGTTTGAATTTCCCAGTGATATAGTATGACAAGTGCATATATCTGAGTTTAAGTCAATACACGAGTCTTCCGGAAGTAGAGTAAAGTGTTTATGTGTTGTGAGTCAGTAGAAGTCTGACATGTGAAAGATGAATTATGAATTTTAATTGACACTTATGGTTTGAGAAATTGTATGAGACTTGAATTATGTTTATTAATTTGAAATTGAAATTATATAGAAATCTTTATATAACTAACTTACCCTTTGTTTTGTTTTGTATTTGTTTTCTCTAATCTGTGATGATCGTGTTAATTTACACGAGAACCGATGAAATTGCAAGTAATAGAGCTTCTCAATTAGCAGCCAAAAGAACAAATGTCCTTATTCTAAATGTTTTGTTTGTATTCTTTTGTGTATATATTAAAATTCTCAAGAAAAATGATATATTTTGAGATAGAATATTAGATAATAATATATGTTCATATATAAGTTAGATATTACTTGTTTTACTTTTATTTTATTATATATGGATATATGGGTAAAAAGTAGAGATGTTACGGTAGTTTTCTCCCTATATTTCTACAACTATTTTTAACGATCAGCTAAGGTCACGGTGCCATCTGATGGATAGGCATGAAGAATCAGAGTTGGCACTTCACGATGAAGAATCAGAGAAAAAGAAACAGGTTTCAAGAAAAGCAAAAAATTGATCGAGTAAAAAAATCTCAATCTTAAAAGGGCTCGACTTTACAGATATATTAAATTATTCAACAATAAAATTGCAGCATTTTCTAAATAAAAGCAAAGTATCAGATAAAAAGAATCACCATGAAGTATCACATATACGTCCAATCAGAAAATTACACACGTTCAACGGAGATCAATAAGCAGAGTGAGACTTTTCGCGGAGGGTGGCATTGGGAAGAGGCCACTCATAAATAATATATTACAAAGTGGTCAGTGAAGTAATGCCATTCATTAACTTGATATGCTATGAAATATAAATAGCATCAGATTTGCCAGTTTATTTTATTTGGGTATGAATTGAATAGGAGTAGTAGTTACGTATATCATCCGTGTATCATTCCGTTGCAAGATTTGAGCTCGGTTAAATCATATTTCTTTCATTGGGTGGAGAAGCAGAAAGACAATGTCAGCATCAAACTACATCACTAGTGAAAAATCTTACAAGACATGTAGTACAACTGTGCAACACCATGCTTGTCAACTGCGAGCGCTACAAACTTCCATCAAGTAATCTTTCTGGTGTCTACCATCAGTTTATAGAGAGCAAATCCCCCTCGATGGCAGCCAGGCATCCTAGAAGTCATGTTTTCTACTTCATCCTGAAAGATAGAAAATCAGAGTCATGCTTCAAAGACTAAAAGGTTGGTCGATGTCAATATAGGCATTAAATTTAGAAACGTAGACTAGCTACTATGGATAAAATATCAGGTATTTATGTTCCAACAGATTCTATTATAACCCAGAGGAAGAAATATCACTAAGCGTTTAGTTCTAAATAATTAGAGATATGTCATTATCATCATATCACCTATCAGGGGGCTTCCTCTGAAATCTGAACCCACAATCATTTTAATGGGCCTTCTGTCGCATAAGAAAAAAAAAATGACCATGCTCATATCTCTTACTAATGCCACTAACAAAAAAATGCAATGTCCTTAAATGGAAACATCCAAAAAATAAAGTGTAAATAATCACAATTATTATTAAGAATGGATTTCATGCCAACAAAATAAGAACAAGTTTTAGATTCACCATTGGAACGGCATATAGCTGAGTCGATTCATAGCCATCTTGTGCGCTAGAATAAAACTGCTGAACTTCCTTTGAATCAAGACTACAGTTGATAAAGAAAAATGCAGCCGGTCTCACATTCAAATTCCTGCGAGATATACCAATGAAAGTAGGGATGCTCTACACGACAAACGCTCAAAATTAGATACTGAATCTTTGAGCATATTCAATCCCATTTTAAAAGGAAAAGGAAGCACGAGATTAAGATTAGCAAAGCATACTGAAATTTTATCTGCAATCAATGCACACAGAAAAGGAGTATCACAAAAACCAAAACATATAAATCACAAAGTCTACTAAAGCTAGCATATTAGGTGTCTCTTTAATTCAGTCACTTATAAAGGTAAAAGCCATGTATATTGTGTCCTCTCAGTCATCTTAAAGTAGGAATTATTAAACTTACAAGGGATGAAGCTGGCACTCCAATTTCTTCAACTACTTCGCGAACTATGCTGTCAAACATCTCCTGCGAAACCTTGATGTTAATAGATTCTGCTAACTCCTTGATATATTGATGTGATGTTATACCAATTTCTTGAGGCTGTCAATCATCAATAAAGAAAAATAAATGTATAGCCAAGTCTACACATATCAACAGGAAAAAATTACGTGCTTTTATTCAGTAATAAATTAATCATTGAATAGAAGATAATACGGTAAAGTAAAAAAGTGCAGAAAACAAGATGGTAGAAAATAAGGAACACATATCATGACAAATAAATGCATCACACAGAAAAACCAAATTAAAGACTTATTTTAGAACTGTGCGTTCCAGATTTATTGTAGAAAAAAAATGTACTATTGCAACACTAGATTGTTGCAACAAAAAGGTTTCACCATTTAATACCTCAGGATGGCCTCCAGGGAAAACAAAATGTCCAGGAAATTCACCAACATTATTACTTCGTTGTAATACAAGTATTTTGTTGTCTTTTGTTTCCACCACTGCACCATTTCCTAGAGGGCTGGAGGTGTTCTGACAAAGAACGGAATCATCTGGGGAGAAGGATGTAGGTAAAAGATTATGACAAATAAATCAATACCAATTCAACAGCAAAGAAATGATGGAAGAGGAGGAGGCAGAACCAGAAGGAACATAAAAGCTTAGCAATTTTGGTCTATATAATTCCATCAATTATTGTTTAATAATATTTAATCAAAGAGATAAAATCAAACAATCAATGCATCCAAACCTAGGATGGAATTAACATGTTTGAACAGTGTTTGATAAAAGCTGTGTATACTTTGTGACTTTGACCCTGAAAACCCATGGATAAAATACAAATATACAAAGCATCTGACCTCTGACATAAGTACATTTTCTTCCTACAACTAATCATAAATGAACTTCTCTATCTTCCGTCAGTGACTAGCAAGTTATTTCTTAATGAACACAATGAACTCATGAAACAAGTAATACGTGATATTGCCCCTTCTTTATTATTCTCATGGTTCGCAAAATCTATGGAATGACATGACAATCGAGGTAAAAAAAAATATTACATCCTCTACCCTTTTCAATTTTTTCCAATTAAAAATGGAACACAACAAATGCAAACAAGGCACAAAGGAGGAAGGAAGGACCTATAACAGTTATGATTTGGATGAAGATTGTGCTTCCTACAGGAGTCCAATGTTCTGGGGATAGCTATATGGTGATGATATGCTCAAGTTCCAAATGAGAAATGATTAAAGGATCTAGCTATATGTCCCCTACTTGGGAATACATAGAAGAGTGGTGATAATCATATTTTCAGACATAAAGGGAAACTCCACTGTATCCAAACTGAAAAACAGAAGAGAGATGCCCAACTGCTGCCTAAGGTGGGCAAAAAATCCAAATTGCCAAATCCAATTCATAATTATCCAAATCCATATTACTTTTAATTCATTTAAATGAATTTATTTCAAATCCAAATACACATTTTTGGATTTTAAGTCTAATCTATTTAATTGGATATGGATTAATTATAGATTATATACATTTTTGGATTATCCAAAATGGATTTTGGGTTGGATTTTGACTTAACCCGGACCCAGGTTGAGTTGAGACAATCCAGGCCAAGATTGAGCTAAGACTGCCCCAACCCATGTTGAGTCAACTCAGGCCCAAGTCGAGCCGAGTCGGTTCGGGCCAAAGTCGAGCCGAGATGGTCAAGACCCAAGTCGAGCCGAGTCAACACGAGCCCAAGTCGACCTGAGTGGGCCAGAGCCCAAGTCGAGTCGGCACTTGGACAAGGTCAAGTCGACCCAAGCCCATGTCGAGTCGAGTTGACCCGGGTTCATGTCGAGCCAAGTCGGTCCGAGCAAATGTTGAGTCGAGTTGCCCCAAGCCCATGTCAATCCAAGACGACCCGCGTTCATGTCGAGCCAAATTGGCCCGGGCCCATGTCGATCCGAATCGCTCTGGGACCATATTGATCCGAGTCGGCCCAGGCCATATCGATCCGATTCAGCCCAGGCCGATGTCGAGTTGAGTCAGTCAAGATCGAAGTCGAGACAAGTCGGCTCGGGCCCATGTGTAGCCGAGTCGACACAGGCCGATGTTGAGCCGAGTCAGCCCGAGTCGATCTCGAGCTAAGTCGGCTCGGGCCGTGTCGAGCAAAGTTGGCCCTGTCGATGTCAAGTCGAGTCGACCCGAACCTATGTCGAGTCGAGTGGGCCAAAGTCCATGTCGAGACGAGTGGGCCCAGGCCCATGTCAAGCTTTGTCGGTCAGGATCCAGATCGAGATGAATTTAATCTAATTGACAAAGTGGATTTAATCTAATCGACAAAGTGAATTTAATCTAGATTTAATATATTTTAAATGGATTTGAAAAAATCTAAAAAAAATTGATCTAGTTAAAATGGATATCGATTTTAAATCCAATCCATTTATTGGATCTAGATTGGATTTTGAAAAATCCAATCCATGACCACCCCTACTGCTGTCTTAGATTTTCATTAACTCAGCATTGATCTACTTCCCCTAGCTCCCATCCAGATAATTTTATGGGACATCAGAGCAGCTTCATTTTGAAAGACATGTGTCACATACACATTGCCCTATGTTCAGGTGCTAACAGTGTAAGCTCATAGGATAAGAAAAAATAATAGTATGGGAGTTAACAAGGTGGAAAATTGTAATAATTTTACCTTCCGATTGAACCAAGAACCTTTCCCACAAAGGACTTAAATTTGTCCCCACAAAAGTCCTGGAAGCAAGTTTAACCAATAATTAATAAATAGAGGGAACTAAAACTGATAGGCAAAAATACAGGAGAGAACAGCAATAAGAATTAACTGTGCTTAAAGGATGCATTGCAGAGATATCCTCCAATGGTTTCAAACAAACACTAAAGATAACTGACTGTCCAAGCAATAACATGTCAACGGATACAATATACACTATGAAATTGTTTAATACATCAGTATGTTTTCTCAGCCAAGACCACCAATACATAGAAATTTAATTTGAAAATACACAAGTTTCTGACTAATTTACCAAATATGATAAACTATTCTCAACCTACCAGCTATAAAGGGATAAAGGCATATTAGAGGTCATGAATATGAACAATGAGAAAGATACAAATAAAGATCATTAAAATATCCAAATGAAAACTGAAACTAATTAATTTTTAATTCAAGATTATAGAATAATTATCATCCTATCAATATCACTACCCATGCTAAACAGAAAACATACATTTAAAAGAGGCTGAGGTCACACCTATAATCCGTCAAACCTAGGTGGAGGCATAAACGTGGTTCTCGGTCGGATCCATCTCCTGCGTCCAGAACACACCCTCCATACTGTAATAATTGCAACAAAAAAAAAAAAAAGGAAAGACACGCTCCGCAAGGGACACCCCCCTACAAAACCCAACCAAAAAACCACAAAAAAAACACAAAAAACAAAAAAAAAAAAAAAAAAAAAAAAAAAAAAAAAAA
>Ga0123341_1007262_pt1 | contig 10085 bp, 9 predicted proteins | sample Turbeapinknodule_FD_89959 | JGI IMG/M metagenome (GOLD analysis project Ga0123341, IMG submission 89959) | Root nodule microbial communities of legume samples collected from Mexico - Turtle bean Mexico pink nodule | ecosystem: Host-associated > Plants > Roots > Nodule | place: Mexico: Nepantla...
CTACATCCAGTCCCTAGAATACCACTGGGTAATCCACTAAGCAATCAAACCAGATTACAAAACACAAACCACCAAAGTAGTGACCTTGAACCCTTCAAGAAACACACTACCTTTGGCAAACCATACCAAGAGTATTGATCTTGAACACCTCAAGAACACACAATACTCCTTGGCAACACAACACCAGAAATACAATAGGTTTAGAAAGGATTACAACTTATCACAGTACAATCTGAATTGAATACAGTTGTAATCTTATTCCACTATCAAAAATCCAAAGCTTGATGTGAATCTTGAAATCTTAGAATCAAATCTGTCAAACTATATTTCTCAAAGATATTTCTTACTTATTTAAAAACATAAACAAACCATTTATATTTTCCAAAGATTGGTCAAAACAATTAATGAAGGAGCGTATTCAGTTAGAAAACATTTAAAACAGATTCACCATTCAAAACTGAATTCTGTTAGGATTTTCAAAGAAACAATCGGTTGAAATCACGAAACAGCCGATTGTTTTGGATTGACAGTTAAGTCAACCAAACCAAACACCTTTCAACCTTTTTCAAAAACTCCTAAGAGTAAAACAACCGGTTGATTCGACAAAACAACAGGTTGTTTTTATTCAGTTGGAAAAACACTTATTTTCAAAAAGGTTTTAATTCACATCAGTTTTAGATTCAACAAAGGAGTGAATCACACTTTATTCTACCTAGATCCCACCCAAACACAACAACCACACCAGGCTTTCATCAAACACCTTGGATTTGGATTCTTCAAAGCACTTGATTAACATTATTAAATTATTAGATGATAGATAAATTTATATTATTTAATATTTATAATTAATTTTATGATTTCTAATTTGTGTTATTTAGTATTTATTATAAATTGTATTTATTAGTTTATATTATGTTAGTTGTTAGTTTAGAATAGAATTATCGTGTGTGTATTGAGTCTGAGGGTGTTCGACCCTCGACAAACGCGTGAGATAAAACACTAATTAGAAAACACCTGAATGACTATTCCAGAATATAATAGATTAAAATTTGATTAATTATGTTCACATAAGTGATGAGTACAAAAGAGGAGTAGAAGAATTTATACAAAACATAATAATAGTGGTCATGATGGAGTAGAGATCAGGTGTCCGTGCGTTAACTGTTTGAATGGAAGGATACTGGATGTTAAGATAATCAGAGAGAACCTTCTATGTGATGGGTTTCTTCGTTCTTATACAACTTGGACATGGCATGATGAATTATTAAATTTACCACGTGTTTTCGTAACTGAAGAATATGTGGGGTCCAACATGGATGATGCAGTACATGATGATGTAGATGATGATCAATTGGAGGACATGATTCGTGATGTGGGAGCTGAGTCTTTTGCAGAAGTGAATGGATATGGAAGTATGCCAAGCGATGCAAAGACTCCATCATATCTTGGATCAACTAACTTCGCACGGTTGTCAGCAGTGTTAAGATTGATGAATTTGAAGGCAATAAATGGATGGACTGATAAAAGCTTCACGAAATTGCTTCAGTTGTTGAAGGATATGCTTCCAGAGCGAAATACTCAACCTAATCGTAATTATGAGGCCAAAAAGATTTTTTGTCCAATGGGTATGGAGTATAAAAAGATGCATGCATGTCCTAATGATTGTATATTATACAGGAAAGATTTTGAATTGTTGAAAAGTTTTCTGAGGTGTGGGTTACCACGTTATAAGTTGAAACAAAAATATGATGATACTAATTAAGAGATAGGAAAACATGGACCCCCAATGAAGGTTATGTGGTATCTTCCCATCATTCCAAGGATGGAGCGTTTGTTTGCAAACCCAAACGATGCTAAGAATCTTAGATGGCATGTATATGAGAGGAAATGTGATGGCATGTACCGACATCCAACTAATTTTATTCAATGGAAGAAATTTGATGATGGGTTTCCAGAGTTAATGAAGAAATATCTGACTTGGTTTAGCTACAGAAGGGATGAATCAATTTGGTAATATGAGTACGAGTCACAGTTCATGGCATGTTTTACTAGTTATTTACAACTTACCTCCTGGATTGTGCATGAAGCGAAAATACATTATGTTGTCTTTGATGATATCCGGTCCGAAATAGTCAGGGAATCACATAAATGTTTATCTAAGTCCCCTAATTGAAGATTTGAAGTTAATGTGGGATCAGGGTGTTTAAGTATTTGACGGATTTGCTAATGAAACTTTTAAGATGCATAATGTTATTTTGCACCATCAATGACTTTCCGGCATATGGTAACTTATCAGGGTATAGTGTTAAGGGTCATGTCCAATATGCGAAGAAGACACTGCTTCTCAACAATTGAAACATGGAAGGAAGACAATATATCTTCGGCATCGGAGGTTTCTTAGAAGTCATCATCCTTACTGGAGGTTGAAAAAAGCTTTTAATGGACATCAAGAGACTAGTGGTCCACCAACTCCATTAACTGGTGTTGAGGTTTACAAAAAGGTAAATAACATAGACAATACCTTCGGTAAATAAAAAAAATTCATTTGTGACAAACATTTGGAAGAAAAATCAATCTTCTTTGATCTTCCGTACTGATCGAGGTTAGAAGTCATACATTGTATAAATGTAATGCATATTGAGAAGAATGTGTGTGATAGCTTAATTGGTACACTTCTTAACATTAACGGGAAGATGAAGGATGGTCTAAATGCTTGTTTAGATTTGATTGAAATGAACATACGAGGCAAGTTGGCACCGATAGAAATGGGTAAGTGTACATATTTGCCCCTAGCCTATTACACCATGTCAAAAGATGAAAAAGTAAGTTTTTGTCAATGTCTAAAGGGTATGAAAGTGCCACAACGACACTCCTCAAATGTGAAGAGCCTAGTGTCAATGCAAGATTTGAAGTTAATTGGGTTAAAGTCTCATGATTGCCACATTGTGATGCAACAGTTGCTACTGGTAGCTATTTGTGGGATCTTAGCAAAAAAAATGTTAGACATGCCATAACCCGTTTGTGCTCATTCTTCTCTTCCATCTATTGTAAAGTCATTGATCCATTAAAACTAGATGAACTTGAAGATAAAATTGTTGTTATCTTGTGTGAATTGGAGATGTTTTTTCCTCCATCTTTTTTTGACATCATGGTTCATCTAGTTGTGCATCTAGTAAGAGAGGTTAGATTGTGTGGACCAGTGTACTTAAAATGAATGTATCCTGTTGAGCGATATATGAAAATTTTGAAAGGTTATGTGAAAAATCATTATCGTCTAGAAGCTTCAATGATTGAAAGATACATAACTGAAGAAAGTATTGAATTTTGTTCAGAGTACATGTCAAAAGCAAATCCAATATGTCTTCTAGCTAATTCATGGCACCACAGGCGTTCTACAAGTAAATGTTTACATGGTGTGAATATTGTAAGCAAATCTCGATCAGAAGTCTTGCAAGCACATTTGTATATATTGAACAACACATATGAAGTTATACCTTACATAAAAGCTCACAAAGCCATTGTGAAGGCAAATAACCCAAGACAAGCAGAGAAATGGGTCTTGATGGAACCTAATATCATGCCTTGGTTTAAAGACGAGGTGTTAAAGGATTCAACAACATCAGAGACCTTGACATGGTTGGCTATTGGATTGAAGTTTGATGCCATTTCTTGTATGGTGTACGAAGTGAACAATTGTATATTTTACACGAAGTCTATGGATGAAAAGAGTACAGTTCAAAATTCTGGTTACTCTTGAAGTTTTCCACTTCAAAAGATAAAAATCATGTACTTGGATCAATGGCATACTATGGGTTTATAGAAGAGATATGGGAGGTTGACTATACTAAGTTTTTCATTCCAGTTTTCAAGTGTAAATGGGTTGACAATAAAAGTGGGGTTAAAATTGATGAATCAAGATTCACACTAGTGGACTTTCGAAAGATAGGGTATCGAGATGATCCATTTATAATGGTTCAACAAGAATCTAAGGTTTTCTATGTCAAAGATCTTACGTTAGAACATTGGTATGTCGTTTTACACGGGAAAAAACAAAAGGAAGGCCATAAATGATATTGAAAATGGTGACCCCTGTTCATTCACACCAATGATATCTAATAAAGAAGACGATGTAGCCGCCATTATACATTGAAAATAACCGTCATCTTTAAACCTTTCTGCACCAGTGCACCATCTTGTCCTTCACCACAACTTTTAGATAAGTCTCGCCACCACCAAGAATGGTTTTTCCTATTTGTCTTGCTATGAGCCTATTGCATACCATATTTTGATAAAAGAACATCTTTCCACCTCATTTTTTCTTCACTTAAGAGCCTCTACTTCCATTTTTCCAGCAGAGAACGTTGAAAAGTCTGACATCTTTAATTCCCATCCCTCCTTCCTCTCGGGGTTTGCAGAAATTTTCCCAGCTCAACCACGGGATAGATTTCTCTTCCTTTTCCCACCCCCATAAGAAGCTTATCGGAATGCTAATGATTCTATCACACACCAACTTTGGGACTTTAAAGAAGGATAAATAGAACAAGGTTACCGAAGTGAAAATCGACTTGACCAGGCATATTCTACCTGCCAAAGACAAAAATCTCCCCTTCCAGACACTTAGCTTAACGCTAACTTTACTCACGATAGGTTCCCACAACCTTTTCCTTCTAGGATTACCACCAACTTCTAACCCCAAATATTTAACCGGAATCCTCATAATTGTACAATGCAGGGTTTTAGCGTACACATCTAGAGATGGACTATCAACATTGATACCCACCAGCATAGATTTGTGGAAATTTACTTTTAGCTCTGACGCAAGCTCATAGCATTTGAGGATAGCCTTCATAGTAAAAACATTGGCATATGAATCTTCACACATGAAGAACATATCATATGCAAACTGTAACACACTTAACTCAACCTCCCTCGTACCCACTTTCACACCTTCAAACACATTCACTTTGATTGCTTGTCTGACAAGCTCCGCTAGGCCTTCCACAATCACAAGAAAGAGGAAAGCAGCTAAGGGGTCACCTTATCTCAGTCCCCTTGTCGGTTTAAACTCAGAAGTAGGGATTTCGTTTACCAAAATAGATACCAAAGAAGACTCTAAGCACCCTCTGGTCCACGCGATCCACCGCTTGTGAAACCCCAACCTTCGAAGCATATCAAATAGAAACACCTAGCTGACTGAAGTAATAATAAACCCACAAGGACGGATAAACCCTAAACAAAAACACCTCCTAAGAAATAATTTGTCCCTAAGGACATATATCGAACCCTCAAAGAACAATTGTTTAAAATCCTAATAGTAACATTCACTAAGTATAAGAATATGTACAATAATTTGATTTGATTTGATATTGACAATAGTTTGCATCAAATTTAAATAAAAAAATAGTAAAGAGTTAGTTAATTCAATTGCGAAAATTGGGATTGAGATTCATCCTTCTTACTCTTTGTATTTTGAATAACATGATAATATTCTATCATTTGATTGATATTTATGCCCATATAAAAATCATTTATATTGATTCATCGCATATAAAATTATTAAGAAAGTCTCCTAAATATCAATTTCTCGCATATTTATAAAAACTTTTTATCATTACGATTAGACATTGATGGCAATTAACATTTCAAATTTATTCCTAGCTATCAAATATATTAATCATTATCATTTGGGTCATATACTTATAAGTATTTTCCAGTCAAATCTAAGGATCTAGATCATAGAAACAAGCATTAGAAATAAAATGACAATGCCAATCATCAATCAAGAACAAAATATTATATTTAAATATCATCTTAATACATAAGAGTTTGAACAAATTACTCCCAATCCCAAATGGTAGAATTAGTCACTCATGTTGGCTATTACAAACATGGAGAACAAGAAAAGAAGATCCAAAATGCTTCTCCTTGACGGATGCCTCCTCTAGGGTTTCTAACACCTTCTATTCTCCCAACTGGATGGTAGGGTTATGCCTCAAGCATCATATTTAACCTAGTTGGGCTTGGGATAAGTGACTTTTTGCTTGGGCGTTATTGGGCTCGCCTGGGCGAGTTGCACGAAAAATGCCCAACATCACTGAAGTCATCTCGCCTGGGCGATATTGGGCTCGCTTGGGCGAGTTTGGGTTAGTGTTAGTGCATTCCAACTTTCCCTTTTTAGCTTTATTTATTCTCCTTTTGTCGTTTCATCTCCATTCTTCCCTATAATCCTGAAATTAACAGAAATTTGTGAATAAATCGTTCTAATTCAAATTATAAATACAAAATATGTAAAAAGGTTAAATTCATAAAATAGGGTTTATGTTATAGTTATTTTATCAATTAATATCCATAAGTGTCTGTATTTTAATATGAAATATTACTGAAATTTGGAACTTATCAACTATTCCTTTATTGACAAAGATATTAGTCATGAAAAAATCAATCTAATTATCACTTCTTATTATTTTTATTGTTGTCCCAAATTGTGTTTGAACAAAAACAACAAAATTTTCCAAAATCTTGATAACTTCCGATTTTTGTTTTAAATGAAAAATCCACGTGAACTTTGAATACTCATTAACTATGGTTAAGAAATACTCATGACCATGAATTGATGGTATTGAGTATGGTCCTCATATATGTACATGGATCAAATCAAAACATTTTTTTTGATTTAGATGTACTAATAGGAAATGAAAGTTTTTTTTTTTTGCTTTGCAAAATGGCAAACATCACAAACAAAAGATTGTTATACTTAACAAAAGGAAATTTATTCTTGATAACATAAATATATTTATTTGAAACATGACCTAATCGAAAATTTCAAAGGGTTTCTAGATCACTAGCACTAACATTAACAATATTAATGGTGTGTGTAGATTTGATAGGTTTGATTTGAAGTTTATGATAGAATGCAATCCTAAGTATATAAAGTCTATCTTGCATCTTAGCATAGTCAATCATCCTCAAGGACTTATTGTCCTGAATATGACAACCATTAGAGTCAAAGGTTAGAACACAAGATAGTTTATAAATCAATTTTGCTACTGAAAGAAGATTAAAAGTGAAGGAAGGAATATACAGAACATTGTCTATGACATGATTTTGATTGACAAAAACACATATAGAATAATTGGAAATGACTTGATTTCCATTTGGTAATTTGACATAAATAGGATTAATTTGATGATATGAAGTGAAATGATTTAAAGATGAACAAATGTGGTCAGTAGCACCACTATCAAGAATCCAAGAACTGAAGGAAGAAAGAAATTTATTACCAGTTTGTGTTGTCATGTTGGAAAGAATAACAAATACTTGATTAGAAACATTGTCATTGGATTTGGACGGTTGTAAAAGAGCTAACAATGTTTGATATTGTTCAAAAGTAAAATCAATTTGTTGATATTGCACTTCTTACTTTGAAACTTCATGATTCAACTCATCATTATTAAAATTTGTATTATGAAAAACTGCATTAGTATGACTCTGATCATGGTTTTGATTTTTAAACTTGAAATGAAGTGGAATGTTTTCTATAGCATGTATCAATGGTATGTCTTGTCCTTCCATAATGACTGCAAATTTTAGAAGTATATCCTCTTCCATAGCTTCCTCTTCCATAACCAGCACCTCTTCCATAGGTTATACCATTGGTTTTATAACCTCCTTTGCAAGTAGCAATCAGCCTGAGATTGATCACCAAATATTTGTCTCTCTTGTTGTGTAACTAGAGAGCAAACTCTATTCAAGGATGGAAAAGGGTCCATCAATAGGATTTGAGTTCTCACAATCAAATAATTATCATTTAGCCCCTTTAGAAATTTAATAATTTGGTCTTATGCTTTATATTTAGAAGCATTCACAAGCAGGTGCATTTAGAGGCACCTGAACAAGTAGGTAGCGGGCGAAAAAGATCAAGTTAATCCCAAAGAATTTTTAGTTGGGTGAAATAGTTTGTAATAGTCAACTCATCCTATTTGAAAGAAGAAATAATCTCTTCAAGATCAGAAATACGAATCATGTCTCCTTGTAGAAACTTTTTCTTTAAATCATTCCATGTGTCAAAAACAATGTCATATAGATGATGCTTTGTGCGGTGGATTGAGAAACCGTCTTCAAAATCCAGAAAACAACCAACATATTGGCTCTCTACTATGTTGACTATTGGAGATCATAAAAATAATTTCTCTTGCTTTATATAATTTTGAATTTGGGTTAAAACAATATTCTAGAATTTATCAATAAATACACAACTAATTATAAAACAACCATTTTAATATATGAATTAAAGGTATAGTGTGATTCAGTTTCAAACCATTTCTCATACATATATACCTTATTACTGAGTTTAAGACATATTTTGCCAACTATATAAAATAGACATTTCAAAGAGTTTCTAATATTTTTTTATTTATTTCAAACCTCAATTATATAAGATCCGAGTCCCTTGTTTTGCATGGTTTCCATTGCGACAGCATCTTTTTACTGCATGTTTCAAGACTAGAATCTTTAAATATAATTTGGTTTTCAAAAGTTGAAATGCAATCATTCTTTTCCCTCAAGTGAAAAAATGCTATTTCTATAGTTCCAAGAAAAGAATCTAATTCCACGCTTATGGTTCTTGGTGATAGAGATTTGAGGCAAAGAAAACAATAATATTGGCTTTTGTATCAGTAACGGTAGCCTTTTCAACACAAGTTTGAAACAAAAGTGAAAGAAAAACACTTTATCATTATTTGTACTCTCAATCATCATCACCATCCTAGCTCCCTCCTTCAATCATGGCCTCAGACATTGCTGAAATCCTTAAAGAAAACTTCTTGGAATTTTGCCAAGATAGTGAATTCATAAACCTATCACCTACTATCACTTCCCTATTGAAAGAAATAGAAAATGAATTCACAGAGAACACGAGATTCTGGTCACCTCCACCTGTTGAGTGCCTCTCTCATTTGTACCAACTAGATCATGCAATTGCCGAGTGTCGAGCAAACAAGAAAACCTTATCCATGTTTCCACGTCTTGATCTAGTTGAACGTATCAACGAGGGGTTGTTGAAGACTATCAAGAAAGAACTCCAAGAAGTGAGGAACTCCAAAGGGAATGATGCAAACCCAACCTCCCCCTTATTCTCTTCATGCAGGTACCCCACAAGATATGATGAACCAAAACTTCCAGTATTCGATGAAGAAATCCAAAAGATTGTGAAATTGCTTGAATCCAGTGATGGGTTCAAGGCCATTGGTGTTCACGGAATGTGTGGCACGGGAAAAACCACTCTTGCCAAAATGGTTCTGAGTGATTCACGTGTCATAGACAAGTACAAGAAGCCCATATGGGTGTGTTTGTACGACTTGAAATCCGAAGAAGAAATGGATATTAGGATTGTTAAGGAGATGTTGGCACTTTTGGACGATGACCCTGATCTATTGGCGGAGGAACCTGAAGATAAGTGGCTGGTGAAAAATCTTCATGATAAACTCAAGGATCAGAAGAAGTACTTGATTGTGTTGGATGGTGTGTGGCACTGTAACGATTGGTTTAATGATTTGTTATATGTTGATGAAAATGGTGGTGATACGAGCAAATTACTCTTTTCCCAAGCCTTGCCCAAAGACACTGGTGGTGCTGTCATTGTCACCAGCAGACAAAAGGAAGTGACTACTAAATTGGTGCATGAAGAGAATTTGATTCATATTAAGCCTTGGGATGCTGACAAATTGAAGGAGTTTGTGAAGCAGTGTTTGTCAAGACAAGAAAAGAGTGTGGAAATCTCTAAGGAAAACATTCAGTGTGTCGCTTATCATTGTCATGGTATTCCTTTTGTTGCAGCAACCCTCTCACGTTTCATATCTGAGCAGATCACTAAAAAGCCAGATTCTAATTGATCTATATGTATTATGTGCGTGTTTATGATCTAGTTGTTTTGTTTTCAGCTTTACTTTTTAATTTTTTTTTTTTTTTTTTTTTTTTTTTTTTTTTTTTTTTTTTTTTTTATTTTTTTTTTTTTTTTTTTTTTTTTTTTTTATCAGCAATGAATAAATTAAATTAGAGGGTTACTTCAGGGTATCCCAACCCGTATA
>Ga0123341_1007264_pt1 | contig 10084 bp, 7 predicted proteins | sample Turbeapinknodule_FD_89959 | JGI IMG/M metagenome (GOLD analysis project Ga0123341, IMG submission 89959) | Root nodule microbial communities of legume samples collected from Mexico - Turtle bean Mexico pink nodule | ecosystem: Host-associated > Plants > Roots > Nodule | place: Mexico: Nepantla...
TAATAAAATGTTGTCCAACATGAATATTAAAAGATAGCAATATAAAAAAGAAGTTCATTTGTGAATAAAATACTTACAAAAAAATAAAATTAACTAAAAAGTAAATTTATAAATACTCCAAAATATATTTTATCAATAAAATAAAACAAAACTAACCAATTGATTTTATTTAAAAATAAAACTTAAATAGATAATTTTAAATATAAATTTCAATATATAGGTTCATATTATTGAAATAATGACCTGCTTGTTGAACCAAAAAATATCACAAGGGAACTATCAGCGGTTGAGATGTGATCGGTTGCTCAGTTGTTAAAATAATATTCAGTGGACCCAAGGGAACATTGGACAATAAGAACCGTTGATAAGAGTTACTTTCCAATCATATGGTCCCTTGTATTTGAGCTTAAATTGCACACCTGCATCTATATATGTACCTCTTCCGTCTGTTCAACCCTAACCCATTACGCTGCCTCTGTTTTTGCCTTTTGCTTTTGCACGATTTTTTCTTCATCTCATAGCATAACTCCAACATGCCAAATCACCATTAGCAACATACCTCTTAGATTCTCACTCATATTTAACCCAAGGTAAGTTTTCTTCTGCACTCTTCTTCCAAATCATAATCTTATATTCTAGGGTTCTTGGACTTTTTCTTTCTTTCTTTTTTTCTTTAAGGATTTTATAATCCTTGATTAAACAATCAGATTCTGATGGTGTTAAATTAGAATCAAGTTTGTTAGGTATTGTATTTCGGTAGGATTTGAATGTGTTGCGCGTGTTGTTTGAATTCTGGTTATTGATTGCAGAGATATACATATACTACGAATTTGTTATGGCAACAGCGGAGGCAGCTCCTGCAGGGCTTGGCCCTAGATATGCACCCGATGACCCTACTCTTCCACAACCGTGGAAGGGATTGATTGATGGCAGTACTGGTCTTTTATACTATTGGAATCCTGAAACCAATGTCACGCAATATGAAAAACCTGCCCCCTTAACGCCACCCTTGCCTGCGCCTGTGGCTTCTGCACCAAGCTTGGCACCTATACCTGTGGCTCACACAATGCAGGCTGGTGGGATGGGGCCGCAAAATGGACAACAGTTAATGCAAGGGCAACCCTCGCAACAGCAGGTGGGTCACCTTGCCCAACAGCATGGGCAATCGATGCCGCAACAGCAGCAGCAGAGTCCCCATATGGTGCAGGCCACTCAGCAGAAACCCTCTCAGGGTCCCCAGTCTTCCCAGCAGCAGAACTCACTGATGACACAGTCAGGGCCGCAACCCGGGTTGCATCAAGCCAGACAGCAAATGATGCAGCCCCATGGGCAGCAAATGATGCAGCAGCCTCAAGGACAGCAAATTCAACATCAGATGCCGCCACAGGCAATCCATTCCCAGCATTTTGGGCAAGGAATGCCTCAGGATCATGGTTCACATATTGTACCTCCACAAGTACATCAGTTCCCTAACCAAAACATGCATTATATGTCATATCAGCAAAACATTATTACACCCAGGCAATCAAACTCTCAGCACATTCAGCCAAACACGGTCTCACCTGGGCAACCTAACCCCCAGCAGGTTCAGCATAGCATGCATGGTCAGCCCTTCGAAAATCAACAAACAGCATTTCCAAAGGTAGAGGAAGCGGAGTTTAAAAATGGAAGCCAGGTTGGACTTTCACCTTCCCAGTATCCACAAAGGAGTACCTTGCCTGTTCAGAATAATCAGAACCTTCCTGCTGACACAGCTTCTGGTCAAATGCCTAATGTAGGTGTCAATGCTGGCCAGCCCCAGCAATTCAGGACTGCCTTATCAGGCAGTGTGCATCAGTCGCCCTCTGCAATGCCATTGCAGCAGGGTGGATCTGATTTATATTACCAACATGGTCCTAACTTTCATAAGCAGATGAGCCCAGGAATGATGCATGGTCACCCATCCAATGTCCATCCTGCTGGCCAAAAAATGAGTCACGAGGATAATTTGCGCAGTAGAGCAGGAAACGAATATTACTATAATTCTAACAAAGATATGCCAACAATGGGTCGTCGGCAACCAGATATGACTCAAATACCCGTTCCAAGAAATCCGCAGGTACTTTTCCCCCTTAGTACAAAGTTTAAACTTGTTTCACTTTTCAATCTCTAACTCATCATTATTATTAATTTGTGTTGGTAGTTAATTGCTAGAGAAATATTATAGTTATTTCGATGCTGCCATGACTGTTTAAAATACTGATTTAATGTATGAAAGCTCCATCAGATCCTCATTTCTCTCCATAAATAGTTTTTCTTAATGAAATGGCTGCAATTAGTGATGTACTTGGCTGAAATTCATTTTCCCCTCAGAATATAGAAAAGCAATAACAGAAAAGGTCTATGTGTAAATTACCTTTATATCCTTAAATGTAATGGTGGGTGGATATGAAGGGTATATGTTTCACATTTCAACTAAAGATCACTTTCATTTTCATCTCATGTGAGAGCACTAAGTTACACGTGGTCTATCACTTTTACCAACTTTCTTCCATTTTCTCTGAAATAATATTTTGCATCCAAACTATACACCCTTGGTGCATCTTTCTGGATCAGTTAAGACACTCCTCATTAATTCCTCAAAAAGATCCAAAAATCCTAGCATCCAACTTGCTATCATTGATGCTAAAGGGAAATAATCAGCATGCCTAAAATAACCTCCATTTATTGAGACACTTAGTAGCAAGTGACTTAAGATTTTGTGTGATGAACTTCTTGATAATATGTCGTCTTTGTCAATTTTTAATCCTTTAATTTTTAAGTTGATTAGTCATAATTCTCATCAATGCTTGTTCTTTGTCGCAATTAAATATTTTCATTTTATGATTCTGTAAACCATCATTGCAGGATATGAGGGTTGGCAATGCTCCTTTTCAAAATGTAATGCCAAGTGGAAATGGAAGTGCTATTGCTGGGAATGCTATACCTAGCATGTTTGTTCCTCCAATGGGAGGACCTTCACCCCTTTCCTCTAACACTTTAATGAGGCCTTCTTATATGGGATCTTCTGAGGCTAGTGATCTTTCACCTGCTGAAATTTACTGTCAGCAACATGAAGTTACAGCAACGGTCAGTACTTTTATTGACCCTTGTAGTTTAATATCTTAGTACAAATAGCATCTAGACCAAGATTTTACAATATCCTAGGCATATTTGATATTATGATTTACTTGTGTTGTATGTTACAAATAATTAAGATGCTTCAAAATAAGAAGTGAAAGCAAAACCTATCTTTGTTCTTATATAGTGTGTACAATAATCTTCTCAGGGGAGATTGTTATGGATAAATTCCATGGTTGTGGTTCCGTTGATTTTAGTTTTGTGTAGAATGACTCTTTTTTTTTAATTTATATTTCTTGCATATTTATAATTTTTTTACATCAGTATTTATGTTTCACTGGACAGGGTGGTGACATTCCCCCTCCTTTCATGACATTTGATGCTACTGGGTTCCCTCCAGAGATATTGAGAGAGGTAAGTTTATTGTTCTCCTGTTATATGGTGTTGTATGCATTGGTGCTTCCTAGGAAAGAAATGGTTTTACTCCTTTCCCCCCATTGTTTTAACTTAAAATTTACTTTTAAACTTGTCTATTTTCGCTTGTCGCAGGTGCGATATCTGCTCCAGAGCAGGAGCATATGTCGTACGCTGCACTGCTAATCTGCTATTGGCACAATTACACGTGCAACCACTATCCTGATTTTTGGAGCCTGCATAATGGATGGTTGGAGCCTTTCTTGGGCATCTTCTATAAGGGTGGATGGCCCTCCATTCTTCAAATTTCTATGTGACCTGGGATTTGTTGCTTATTGGCTCCGCATCTTATGTCTTTTTTGCCTTTTTTAATTGCCTCAAGTTGCTTCTGTAAGCAACCATAACCTATGGGTCTTTTTTTCTTTGTTTGCTAAATTATACAAGTTGGATGCAATTTTGTGTTTTATAAATCAAATGGCATTGGATTCGTGCACCCTTCATAGGTCTGATATCTTGTCATATACTCTCATTTCAGATATATTCTGCTGGTTTCTCAAATCCAACACCAATACAGGCTCAAACATGGCCTGTTGCACTACAAGGTAGAGACATAGTAGCAATTGCCAAAACCGGCTCGGGGAAAACATTGGGTTACCTAATCCCTGCCTTCATTCTTCTTAGACAGCGACACAATAATTCTCTGAATGGCCCCACTGTATTGGTTTTGGCTCCAACTCGTGAACTTGCGACACAGATCCATAATGAGGTTATCAAGTTTGGTCGATCATCACGAGTCTCTTGCACGGTCTGTCCTAATATTTCTATCTGTTCCTTTTTGTTGAGTTTTAGCCTATTAATGCTTGCTTTTATCTTGGGGTTCATCTGATTTATTTTCCATTTGCAGTGCTTGTATGGTGGAGCACCTAAAGCCCTTCAACTGAAGGAATTAGACCGGGGAGCAGACATTGTTGTTGCCACACCCGGTCGGCTCAATGATATACTTGAAATGAAGAAAATTGACTTTGGGCAAGTTTCACTACTTGTGCTTGATGAGGCTGACAGAATGCTTGACATGGGTTTTGAGCCTCAAATCCGTAAGATTGTGGATGAGATTCCTGCACGGAGACAAACTCTCATGTACACAGCAACCTGGCCAAAAGAAGTAAGAAAAATTGCTGGTGAACTTCTTGTTAACCCTGTCCAGGTTAACATTGGAAGTGCAGATGAGCTTGCTGCAAATAAAGCTATCACACAGGTATTTATTTGTGCCGATTTATTTTAAAATATAAAGTTGATGGTAATTTTAGTTTTATCTTTTGTCTGTATTCTCAGAGTTACAAATTTGGTCAATTTGTTTTCATTTTTTGTGCTACTGTTACAAATATTAGCTTCTTCCTTTAATTTTTTTCTTTATGTGTTATATTCTATATCCAAGGTTCCACTTCAGGATTTAAGGATCATGTGTTAAACCTCCAAATTTGAACAAATTTATTTTCCTTGTATGAATCTTGGCTTCTTCCTATTGTTTATACTGTGTTACTATATTCTATATCTAAATATCTGATTATGGAAGTGAATTGGGACACCTGCAAACTACTTCACCTATAATGCTGAAGGTTTGATTCTTGGAGTTGTCATCACTTATTAGGGGTTTATCTAACTACTTCTAACTTGAGGGTGTCAAACCACTATGCTCGAGGGAAGGGACTGAGGATGCTTGTCTAAAATCACAAAACATTCTATATACAAGCATTGACATACTATTTCAACTCTTCAAACTCATGATTATTGTTGTTTTATTCTTTGTGGTATTTGAAGTTTTTTAAATGAGAATGCCATCAAAATAATTCTTAAAGAAGTTAGAATTCTTGATGACACTTTTGAAATTTTGGTTAATGCAACCTCTTTTTTACTAATGCCATTTAGTTTAACCAAACACTTGATCTAAAAGCATCTTCTCTATGGTCATTACGTCATGTTGACCTTCATGTGGGTTAACATAGTAATGTACTCGGGGTTTCATTGTCCTCTAAACTGTTTTGCATTTCTTTTTTGTTTATTTTCTGGAAGGACTGAGACTTGGCCCTAGAGTAAGATTGTTGTGTTTAACCTTGTGGTCATGATTAAATGGCCTGTACATGTCTGACCTTTTACCCAGACCCCACAACTATGGGAATCTTGTGCACTGAGATTTTTAAGATATCAATGTTTTGCATTTTCTGTTTTTTAGGAAGCCTTAACTTTCTTCAGCTTTGGGAAGGGGAATGTCACATGTAGTGAGTGCTTGTAAGTTTTGGGAATGGTTCACTTTTACAAAGGGTATTGCAAGCGTTATCTTTACTTAAAGAAATTAAAACAGCCTTTTAATTGTGTGAAATTTGTGTGAATGACTTTTTTTTTCTTAATTACCGTTTTCTAGGATATATTTGTTTTCTGTTGTGGCATATGGCATTGTCTATTGAGCTTATTTAGGTCTGTTTTTATTCGTTGTCATTGTGCTGTTATCTTGTATTCTGACTTTTATTTACAGTCAATTAAATAATCCTTCTTTAATTTTCTCTATGGATAGATTTACTTTAATATGTTCCAAATGCAGAACATTATTTTGTTTTAGTTTCTTGGGGACTTATATTCTTTTTTGCCTTGCATATGTAATTTGTATACTTGCAGTATGTTGAATTTGTCCCACAAATGGAGAAGCAGAGGCGTTTGGAACAGATTCTCAGATCCCAAGAACGTGGTTCTAAGGTCATAATATTTTGCTCCACAAAGAGGTTATGTGATCAACTAGCTCGTAATATTGGTCGCACTTTTGGGGCTGCTGCAATTCATGGAGACAAGTCTCAAGGTGAGAGAGACTGGGTTTTAAGTCAATTCCGGACTGGCAAGTCACCAATTCTGGTTGCCACTGATGTTGCAGCTCGTGGGCTTGATATTAAGGATATAAGGTTAGCCTCTTTGTGGTAAAGAATATAAATGAATGGGTCATATTATGGAGTTTTTATGTTACTTTTGCATGTGCTAGATAATGATGAACCTTTTGTTTAGCACCTTGGGGCCTTAGCTTCAGGAGTTTTTTTATGATTCATTGTAGTTGAACTTGTGAATTTATGTTATAGGGTGGTTATCAATTATGATTTCCCCACTGGAATTGAGGACTATGTACACCGAATAGGAAGAACTGGAAGAGCAGGTGCTACTGGAGTGTCATATACCTTTTTCTCTGAGCAGGACTGGAAACACGCAGGTGACTTAATCAAAGTTTTGGAGGGTGCTAATCAGCATGTGCTTCCAGAGTTAAGACAGATGGCTTTGCGTGGGCCTTCAAACTTTGGAAAGGAACGGGGTGGGATGAGTCGGTTTGATTCTGGTGGTGGGCGTTGGGAGACTGGTGGTTGTGGTAGCATGAGAGATGGTGGCTTTGGTGGTCGAGGTGGTGGCATGAGGGATGGGGGATTTGGTGGACGTGGTGGCGGCGGCTTTGGTGGACGTGGTGGCATGAGGGATGGAGCTGGTGGAAGAGGTGATTACTTTCCTGGTAGGGGCAACAGGGGTAGGGGATCTGGTGGTCCTCGCGGTGGTCATGTTGGTTGGGGTAGGGGTGAACGTGGTATGGATGACCGTGGACTGGGACGTGGCCGATTTGACAACAGAAGGGATGTTTCTTACAAAAATAGAGGCAGAAGTTATAGTCGTAGCCCAGAAAGAGTCCGAACATGGGATTATAGTAGAAGTAGCAGCAGAAGCCGTAGTAGAAGCAGGAGCAGGAGTTGGAGCAGGGGTCGTAGTCGCAGTCGCAGCTGGTCCCGTGGACGAAGTTACAGTCGCAGCCGGAGCAGGAGCCGGAGCCGCAGCCGGAGCCCCAGTTATGATAGGCGGGATAGGTCAGTTCAACCCCTTCCTGATCAAAAGGATCTTAGGGCCCACGAGGTAGGAACTTCTGATCCAAGAATGCTTCCCTTGTCTCCTGGTCCTGGCACACAAGCGAATTCCTCTTTGGGAAATGAACAAGTGGAGCAGCAACCTGTTGTTGGTAGCTCTGATCCAGGTAATCCAGAAGCTGTAGCAGCAGACCTTAGTCATCAATCAAGTTCTGGTGTTTAGAGTCATGATTGGATTCTCGATTTTTGGAAAGGCATTTCTAACTTTTTGTCTTGAGTGGATTGGTGGGTAACCTTCCACTTAAGTTTAAGATTGTCTTTACATGGTGATTACCTTATGGCTAGAGGTTGATTCACGAGGTAGTGCTGTAAGAAATGAGTTAAGAGTCTAATATGATATGATACTGCATCAACATTATTCAGTGAGAGTTGTTCAATTGGGTACCAAAGGTGGTTAATTTTGATCAATTGGCTATGCTAGTCTATCTTACGTATCTGTCTGGTTGGTTACATTGGAGGGCATTATTTTAATATTTATATGTAGTATTAGTTGTGGAATTGGAATTAAACAAATTGTAATGAATCGATTATTGTTTTGTACTAGGCATACAGCTCAACTCACCTGACATTATGGTTATTATTGTTTGCCTTTTTCCCCTTTATTTTCTTTTATTGGTGTTAACTGGAATGTATAGGGCATTTGCAAAAGAACTGAAATAAAAAAAATACGAATTATTAATAATACGTAATTAACTAAATCTGATGCGGCAACTTGTTCAACTCTTATACTAAAAAGGAAATTTTTTGATTTCAACGTGTTGTTTAAGGGTGGGAGAAGTTGGGAAATCTCCCATTGTAGTAAACCGTTTTTATACCTTTGGTTTTATTACTTTTTTCCCAGTACTTGTATTTTTTTCTTTGTGAAGAAAAAACTTCTGTGATAAACAGAGATAGCTGGAGTAGTGGGTAAGATATTTACAGGCAAAGCAAGGAACATAATCCCTTTTGTTTTTTTTGCAGCAAGTGTTAAATTAATGGTGAGAAAAAAAAAGCATCCACTTTCTCCTTTGCTTCCTTCTGCACCTTCTTCCTGAGCAGCAGATTCATCCCATAATGTTCCGACTCATTTTGGTATTTTCACACTGTGGTACTGTGGTTGTCGCCGCACTAAAAGATTCACCATTTAGATAGGCCTATAAATAACTCATTGGGAATGACCAACTTTAAATTATTATTATTATTATTATCCTATGTATCTCAAAATTCTACCAACTTTTAAATAACAAACAATTTAACATTTCTTTGGTACTATCGTGTTCTCAAAAACTTCCATTATAAGATAAATCTAATTGGTTAAAATTAGTCATTAGTTTGAATTTTAGTGAAATATGGAATTAATTTATGGGCAATCTACAAGTAATGTAAGTGCATGCAAGTGAACTCTCAAAACCCAGTTACTTCAACCTTTTAACGACCAAAAAAAAAAGAGAAAAGGCTTAAACTATAAAAAATGATTTTCAAAGATTTGTAGAATGTAAAAATATTAACCCAAACACAAATTCCTTTCATTTTGATCACCTACTAAATATATAGAATTCTTTTGATATATTTTTTAAAAAACTTATTCATGAAAAAAATTAATTCATTTTTTTTCCGTAAGTTTTAACTTATTCATAAAACTAAATTTTGTAAAAATTATTTTCATAAGTTTTTTTCAGAATTTGATTTGAACTCATTCAAGTTAATTTCATTTTCTTTTTCAAAACAAGACATAGATATGAAGTTTTCTCCTTACATACTAATAGTACAATACATGTATTTTACAGTGTTGTAAATGTAAATGAAAGGCAATAAATATTGAGAGTATATTCAAAAGATAAGATATAAAGAGGGAAGATAGAAAATAGTTGTTTTATTACTTATGAATTTTTTGTGTGATTCAATTTTGCTTATGTATGTGCACTATAAATAGAAGAAAAATGCATAAGATTTCCTTTTTGGATATATTTATTGTAATATAATGTATTTAATCTTTATTCATGTTTTCAAAAATAATATTTATTTTAAATTTAATTAAATACCCATAACACAAACATTAATTTTTAGGTTTTATTGGATTTTTGTGACCTTCATTAGGTAAAATTGGAAGTATGCTAATTAATACGAAACACTATAAGACAATAGAATTTATAAATAAATTTAATACATAATAAATAAATAACTAAACTAAATAAGTTTAATGTAATAACACAAAGTTCATATCTTTATACAAGAAGGAAACAGAGGAATTGAATGTAAGATTTTGTTTAGAATCTCATTTTCATTTGTTAGTATACTTTTTAATCCACGTCCAATAAAATCAATTTATTGAAAAATGAAGTGTGAAACATCATAATTAGAATTATTGCTTTGACATGCAAATTTGTCTTATTTTTTATTTGTTTTCAAAGTTTTTGGTAAAGGAGAACAAGATACTCTAGTATACAATAATAACCTATGTTTATAATATTTTTTTTATGGTTTTTATAAGTAATGTCTATGTATATGTATGTGCTTCAATGCTAAAATTTCTTAAATAATATTATTTAACTTTAAATAATTTCCATAAACAACAACATTATATTGCTTAATTACGACTATAAAGTTTTAAACAGTGTTATTTAACTTAAAATAATATTTATAAACAACTA
>Ga0123341_1007266_pt1 | contig 10083 bp, 14 predicted proteins | sample Turbeapinknodule_FD_89959 | JGI IMG/M metagenome (GOLD analysis project Ga0123341, IMG submission 89959) | Root nodule microbial communities of legume samples collected from Mexico - Turtle bean Mexico pink nodule | ecosystem: Host-associated > Plants > Roots > Nodule | place: Mexico: Nepantla...
ACCGTGCTTATCACCTAAGTTGACTTGTTTATACCTAATTACGTGTTTAGCTTTGCATCTTGTTGTCTAGTCAGCCTTTCGGGCATCCGGTAGTACATATGCCCCCCGGGCTCGAGTGAGTTGGTTTAAACGTAACGTAGAGTCGAATTGCCGTGAGTGTTCGCATGCCGAGTGTGTTCGTGATTGCTCTGTTGTTGGATGTCGAGTGTGGTGACTTGTACTCGAGGCGCGTGTACATGTAGTGGTGAAAGACGTATGCTAGATGTAATCTTTGGCCGAGAGGTTTTCTTTCGAACTCTCTTGGCTCTCTTGGCTGAGAGGTTTTTCTTTCGTACTCTCGGCAGGGATTCACTTGGGTGAATTCTTCCTTGGCCAAGAGGTTTTCTTTCGTACTCTCGGCAGAGATTCACTTGGGTGAATTCTTCCTTGACTGAGAGGTTTTCTTTCGAACTCTCCTGGCCGAGAGGTTTTTCTTTCGTACTCTCGGCAGGGATTCACTTTGGTGAATTCTTCCTTGGCCGAGAGGTTTTCTTACAAAATCTCTTGGCCAAGAGGTTTTTCTTTCGTACTCTCGGCAAGGATTCACTTGGGTGAATTCTTCCTTGGCCGAGAGGTTTTCTTTCGAACTCTCTTGGCCGAGAGGTTTTTCTTTCGTACTATCGGCAGGGATTCACTTTGGTGAATTCTTCCTTGGCCGAGAGGTTTTCTTGCGAACTCTCTTGGCCGAGAGATTTTTCTTTCGTACTCTCGGCAGGGATTCACTTGGGTGAATTCTTTCTTGGCCAAGAGGTTTTCTTTCGAAGGAATTCATACCTAGCTGGTAAGTCTGATTTCATTAAATGTGGTGCCTCGTTAAAACCTTCTTCAATCAAAAACCCTTGGGAAAAAAGATAGAAGGTAGGAAAGAGTACACCCTTAATACATATCAGCTAAAATACATTTTCAAATGACCGGCGTTCCACGTCCTGGGAACTTCCCGGCCATTCAATTGTTCTAGGCGGTATGCGCCGTTTTGAAGATTTTCTTTGACCTTGAAGGGTCCTTCCCAATTTGCATTGAACTTTCCTTCTGCTGTGACTTTGCGAGCTTCTCCTTTCATCCTCCAAACCAGGTCTCCCTCTCATTGAGGGCTTCTTCCATGACTCTCGACCTTTCGACCGTCAGGGGGGTGTAATGGGTGAAACGCGGTCCTTTGGGAAAATCTTTAGGCTTCCCGAATTGTGTTGGTCTGCTCCTGTCACCCCTCCTCTCGGGTTCATCAAGTGCCTGAGCCTTGTTTCAGAATTCTTTCAATTCCTCCAGCTACATGTATTTGGTGGTTCTTTGGCGCGACTCATCCAATGTCGTGGCCGGCTGCATGCATAAACTATCTGAAAACGGTCCCGGCTTTAGCGCAGTTACCATGTGGTGCATCGCCACTTCGGGACTTAGGTTCCGTATGTCCAAAGCCATCTTGCTAAATCTGTCCATAAAGGCTCTCAAAGACTCCGAATTCTCTTATCGGATGTTCACCAAGGCGATCGAAGTGAGGTGGTGTGGTCGGCTGGTAGTGAACTGAGCTCCAAACTTAGTTGCAAGTGTGTCGAAACAATCTATGGACTGAGCCGGTAGTCGGGTGAACCATCTTAAGGCTGCCCTCTTAAGAGAGGTGGAAAATATTCAGCACCATAGCGCGTCTTCTGATGTGTGCAAGCCAACCTGGGTTAGGTACGCGTTCACATGTTCGTCTGGGTTTGTGGTTCCATCATATTTATCCAACGTGGGATTGTTCCAAGTTCCCGACAAAGGAACTTAAAGGATGGTTTCGGCAAAGGGGCTTCTTTGGGGAGTCGTGCCTAACGCGTTAGTTGAGACCGGTCTGATATTTTCTTGATATGAACTTCCGACCTCGTGTACATCCATATTTGCGTTATCACCTAAGTTGTGCCTTAACCATACTTATCACCTAAGTTGACTTGTTTATACCTAATTAGGTGTTTAGCTTTGCATCTTGTCATCTAGTCGGCTTTGTCGTCTGGTCGGCCTATCGGCCATCCGGTAGTACACATTAAAACATGATAAGTGAGTATTTGATTTGTGCTAATTTTAAGAGATTTAGATATTTTAGGTAAGATGAAAAAGAGAAAATGAAGTATCGAGGGCAAAGTGATAAATGGAGAAGCCTAAAGGAAGGAGAGAAAGGAAAGTCAAATAATGATTGTGGGAGAAAAGTTAAAATTGAAGTCAAGAAGTGAAGATGGAAAGTAGCATTAAGAAGCACATATTTGAAACTAGAAAAGCATAGATAGGATGGTGCATGAATTGGATTTTGGAGAGTTTTGGTGGGTCCGTATGTTGTCTAGCATGCGTTGCTCACCATTTCTCCTGTTGAGCATGCTTTCGCAGCCCCATGCAACTTCTTTTTTCTTTTTACCTTTCTACCTTCAAAACTTTCTTTTTCTTTACTCTTAATTTTCTCCTACACTCTCTTCTATATATATAGAGTTCAAACTTTCATTCAGTTAAAGATAACTTCTGCGAGTTGCAGTAATATATATGCTCAAAATTTATAAAGGCATTTGTTTACTTTCTTGTTCAATACTTGTGTGCAATTGATCCTTTATTTTTTTCACTAAACAAAATAATTCTCTCGGATTCCGAAGAGAATAATCTTTACCCTTTAGATTTTCACAGTTGCTGGCATCCTATATATTAGGTGGACCAAATTAATGGTCCAATTCACCTCATAATCAACATATTCCAACATTGTGAACCTTATGTATTTGTCTTTTATCTGCTATGACACAGAAAATAAAAAATAATAATCGCATGTGCGTACGTATACCCTACACAACATTAAGGTAGTTACTTACTCTAGTCACAGACACATAGAAGATTTCCTTTTTTCCCCTTTGTTTTAGAACAAATTCATCAGTTCTACTTTTTAGGATCAGCTAGTGGAAGGAGCATATGGTCCTTCCCTTCCCTTCCTCACTTCATTCTAATTCGTGGATATTTAGTTATTCTTACATATCATGTTGTCCAAAAAGGCAAACTTAACCATAAACTTTTCCCCTACATCATTACGATGTTTTGTTACTGGTTTATAAAATTGAATTAATAAAAGGGAAGGCAACCCTAACTATATATAAACTCTAGAAAAATGGGTAATGAATACTCCGAAATCTGGGATCATATTTTGAACATTCTAAAAGTTCAAGAGTGTGGAGTATGGAAGGGACAAAGAAAGATTGGCCTCAGATTACCATCTTTTGAACCTTAATGGACTGGCTTTCCATTAATGGTTAAGAATAAATTGGCAAATTCCCTCTCCATTTCCGTAATTTTTTATACTTTCAAAATTATATTTAAATTGAAGCACAAACTAAAATTAGTATAACGTGTACTAACTTTTTTTTAATAAAAATACATAAATAAAAAAAGACTAAAATTTCAAAGATGTTTGAAATATTTTTTTTATAAAAAAATAAAATTAATAAAATGTCAAGTTTAAATTAATTATTTTTAAAAATATATATTTAATTTTATTTATTTTTTAAATATTAAAAAAATTAAATTATTTAAATTAATTTGTGTCATAAAATATAACTTAACAACGATTAAATTATTTTGAAATTAGTGTAAAACACTTCTCGCGTGCTAGAATTGGGTCTTCTTTGGAGGAGAGGTGCCTCAAGTCCATGCTTCTCATTTTCCAAGCGAAAGAAACTGAAAACAGTATGTGATGCTTTTCTTACTCTTTGGTTGAATTAGAATGCATGTTATAATTGTAAAGTTTAAAGTGATGCATTTAATTTGATTGTTGTGTCTGTGCTTATTCTAATTCATTTTACTTCAGATTGTTTTATACTTCTTTTTAATGGAAAGTTTAAGTTTATGAAGCAAAATTGGTGAAGTTGTAGGATATGAATCAGGAATGAAGGGCTTGTTGACGACGTGAGTCTCAGTATTATCAACTTTTATATTGAACTTCTTAGTTTAAAATTGCATATTATAGCTCTATCAAATTGTTTATCTTTATTTTCTTTGAGATTGTTAACTTTGCAAGGTGCAGAGTATATAAAGACTACGCTACTTTTAGAATTTTGTAGTCTAATTTTACCCAATTGATTTCTACTAGCGCATTACATTATATTATGTCATTTTAAGCTCTATGGACTAGTTAATAAATAAATTAAATAAAATGAAACACTTTAAAATGTTAAAATCCTTATACAAACAACTCCTCAAACTAATCAAGTGAAACAAACAGTTTTATACTAATATGATAAAGACATCTATAGGAGACACTACAACTTTCTTTTCTTGCAAGCCTTACTACTTAAAAAGAAACCCAAACCCAAACCAGCCAAAATAACCCAAATAAAGACCCCGCCCTACACATTCCAACTGGTGCCAAGACAAAAGAGAACGGATCCTCTATCCCTTACAACAGGAACATAACTCCTTCCTGCATTTATTCCCACTTAATGCAAAAGAAATAAGAGGGCATTCTCCCACCCAAGGTGGTCTGTTGCACATCTATACCCAAAACAGCATCGTAGCCTTCGCATAAAGTATTGTCATCACCCCACTTAACTCAATCCTAACACATTTGTACCTGCACTCAACTAGATACCAACTTTAGCCCTGCAAATATAAGCAAACCTCCATACTAACCTAAGACCAAACCAAGGTTAGTAGTATCTGTTGCAAGCTCATTCAACAAAAAATAGAAACCAGTATAAGCAATAAAACATTACCTTAGACACAAAAGCAACCATCCCACTGAAAATCCCAACCTCAACCTTTCATTCTAATAGACTATAGACACGTCTTTGGATCCATACTCCATTGGGCATAAGTAAAAGAGGCTAACCTTTCTTTACATGTGATCCAGGATCACACCTTGAGCTGAGCCAAAGTAAAAACTTCATAACTATCCATTCTATCATTCTTAAAAAATGATGAAATTAATTTGCTTTCAAATTTCCCTAACCACAACAATCGACACACATCCCCAAATTCTGTTAATCTTCTGTGATGCCTAACCCAGTTTAAACTGCAAAAAATGATATCTAGCATCCCAATGGTACACCTTACACTCCCCTAACCACCTACTACACGGACACAAAACCCTCCATGCTACTTTACAATTGAAAAAAATATGACTTACGGATTCCTCAACCTCCCCACACATAACACCCAAGATGTTTTTCAAAACCACCCTTCTTTTCGCCAAGTTAACACAAGCTGGTAGCCTATCTCCCAAAACTCTCCAGGCAATTGTCATGGAAGAGGGTAATGCCTTAATGCTCCAAAAAGCCTCATACAATGATCTAAAGTCTCCCCCGTCTAACTTCCTTAGGCAATTATAAGTCGAGCTTACCATGTAGTCTAACCATACATCCACTTTCCACACCCATCGGTCCTCACATCCTATTGAAGGAACTTTGCTACCGAATAATGACAAAGGATGGTTTTCTTCTCCCTCCTCCCATGCAAACAGGTCACGCCTCCAAGTCACTTTCCATTGTCATACATCGTTATTCCAAAGCCCCATTTGTGACACATTGGTAGTGTTGTCGGTGGTAATAGATAGGAGCCTCGAAAACTTTACTCCTAAAGCCTCACTACCAAACCACTTATCTTCCCAAAACTCAATTCGCTTCTTGTCACCAAGCCTCCAAATGACGTTATCCGTAAAGTTAAGCCCTCATTCCTCCGACCTCCAAACTTCTTTAAATCCTTCCACCAGTTAGACTCCTTAGGATTGTTCTCCTCACTTCTCAAGTTTCTCCATCCACCGTACTTTGAATCCAGAATCTCTTTCCACAAGCCACCCTCCTCTGACAGAAGGTGCCAAATCCACTTTCCAAGCAGCGCAACATTAAAGAGTCTTATATCTTTTATTCCTAGCCCACCTTCCTCTCTGGATTCGCATACTTTTCTCATGGCACCCAAGCAATTTTCTTTCCATCCTTCCCCCACCTCGAAAGAAAGTTTATTTGCAATTTCTTAATAGTAAGAATTACAGACATAGGCATGGGGAATCGATAAAAGGACTGACCTCAGCATACAAACTCTACCCGCCATAGATAAGAATTTCCCTTCCACCTATCTAGCTTTTTTCGAATCTTAACTACCACATTTTCCCAAAAACTAAATCTCCGATGGTTGGCCCCCCACCTCCAAGCCCAAATACTTAAAAGGAACTTTTGTGATTTCACAGTTAAGAATAGATGAGTACACACACAAATTGGAATGATTTACACCCACCCCTCCAAATCTGCTCTTTGAGAAGTTAACCTTAAGCTCTGATGCCAAGTCAAAGCAGCAAAGGATAGCTTTAATAACCTTAATGTTATGGGGATTATCCTTACAAAAGAAAAGAGTATCATTCGCAAAATGTAACATGTTAACCTTAATTCTTTAAGACCCAAGCTCCACACTTTGTAACAAATCCTTATGTACTGCTTGTCGAACAAAACCTACACGCCCCTCAGCCACAATTAAAAATAGAAAAAGAGCAAGTGGATTACCCTATCTAAGACTCTTCCCGGGTTTGAATTCCTTTGTTGGACTCTCGTTCACAAGGATGGACACAGACGCCGACTTAAGGCAAGCTTTAATCCATCTAACCCATTTCCTCCAAAAAACAAGCTTACCTAGCATGTAATAGAGAAAATCTCACTTTATAGAGTCATATGCCTTTTCATAGTACACCTTTAAGAATAAGCATATAGAATTCGTCCTCCTTACCTCCTCCAAGGTCTTATTCGCTATCAACACACTATCCATAAGCCTCTTCCTTTTAAAAATGTTGCTTGTCTAACATCAATTACCCCCAACAAAACCTTTTTAAGCCTCCTTGATAACAACTTGGAAACAATTTTATAGATACATCCAACAAGAGATATGGGTCTGAACTCATTTAAATCCGAAGGGTTATTTACTTTTGGAATCAACGCAATGAACGACGCGTTTAATCCCTTCGACCAATGTTCAGTGTTCTCAAAGTCCTGGATTTCCCTAACAACATCACTCTTCAATATTTCCTAGCTAAATTTTAAAACTGAAAATTATACCTATCTGGTCCTGGGCTTTTTGACCCATCGCAATCCCAAACAGCTTCCTTGATCTGCTCTTTCAGAAAAAATCCTCGTTAAATAGACATTATCCTCCTCCAATATACAATTAAAAGGAATATTGTCTAATTTTTCTTGGGTATTCTCCCCTCCAAAAATCTAGACTTGTAGAAGTGCCTTATCTTATTTTTTACTACCATTGGATCCTCCACCCAAACATCATTCTCTAATAGTCCGTTCAAACCATTTTTACAATGTCTCCATTTAGTAATTGCATGAAAGTATTTAGTGTTCATATCCCCTTGCTTCAACCACTTACACTTAGCTTTTTTATTAGCGGTAGCCTCCATTTTTAGTCTATTCCTACTAAGTTTTGCTAACAACAGTTTCCTCTCTACCCTTCCATCATCGCTTAAGCCACTTGCGCCATCCTTTTCATCCAGTGCCTGTAGTTTCTTATTCAACTCCTCTGCTTCATGGTTCACATTTCCAAAGACCTCCTTATTCCAAACTTTTATGTCTGCTTTAAGTCTTTTCATCTTTTCTTTAAGGACAACCATCCCATGACCCAATAGTTCAGTTGTTCCATTTTGACCTTATTAACAACTTGAACCTTACATCTTGTTGCCAAACATCTAAAGTTTGAAAGGGCTTCGGCCCTCAGTCAATATCCACATTTTTTTAAAATCAATGCACAATGATCTGACATCGTTCATCCCAAAACATATTGTTTAGAACCCGGCCAACAATCTAACAAATCTCTTGATACCAAGATCCTGTCTATTCTGCTATTCGTTGTACCATTCAGTTCATACCAAGTGTACTTCCTCCCAATCACAGGGATATCTAATAATCCATCTTGCAGAATAAAATCATTAAACCTTGTGATTTCAAAACCATAAGATGTCTGATTACCTACACCTTTTCTTTCCTCACTCGCTCTAATTGCATTGAAATCACCCAACACACACCATGGTTTCGAAGGTTGGTTTATCCTGACATCCACTGTTTCTTGCTAAACCTTTGATTTTTCACGTAAGGTACTAAACCCATATACATTTACCACTGTAACAAGTCTCCTAGTCCCCTCCTTCCATACACCTTCAATAATACTATAATTCGCTCCATTTATAAAACTGATCATTTCAAAACAACTACTCCTCCACATAGTAACTATACCCTTAATGCTTTGGATTGCTTCGTTCTCCACCCACCCAATTTCATTAGTCCCCCAAAGTGAAGAAAGTGTTCCCAACTCCAAATTCTTGCTTTTAGTTTCCTGAATACATATCATTCCAACCTACTCATTTCGAATAATGTCCTTTAAGTATTTATGTTTTGCGTTCCCTCTAAGACCCCTTATATTAATGCTAATTATCTTCATTAATAAACAAACTTGTGTCCCTTACCTCCAACAACCCTATCTTCTTAATAACATTATCTTCTTCCCCTTCAAAAGTAAATCCCAACTCCTTACCCAAATTCCATAACCTAATAGCCTCAAAATTCTCACTTTTAAGCCAAAATTTCCTATTACCGTTCCTTATAGCACTATCAAAGATTAAATTGTTAAGTTTGAGATTAAAAGACTCTAACCTTACATTTGTTCAGAGGCTTGGGGACGCACGCTGAAGATTGAGGACCCTAGAGCGTCCCTCGGTCACATTAATATCCCTCCATTGTCACTCACATTGAGACTCCTCCACAACCGTGTTTGCTACCCCTTCCAAGCTCAACAACTTCCAACTCTGTTTTTTCCTTCTCTCTGAATAGGACATACACTCTAACAATGATCCCTCCTTAGAGTGTGGAAAACCTTGATTTTGTTCATCAAGCACGACCTCTCCTTCCAAGAAATCACCATCCTAATGACCGCATGTGACACGGCTTGGGGCGTTCGAAAAGGTGAACGTGGCTCAGCAAGGGTCGTTCGAGCAGGGAAGGAAGAGGCATCTTGACTGGACTGCTCAACCATGTCAAGATCCTGACACTTTTCTTCAGCAAATGAGCTTTTGCAAGGCCCATTCCAAAAGAAGCAATCCTGATGGAAGATGCCCAAGCTCAGGCCCAAGTTCAGGACCAACAATTAGGTCCATGTCAAAGAGGATTCAAGATTGGGACTTTGCTACTGATGGCAAAGAAACTTTTCTCTACATGTTCAAAGACCCCTCAGAGGATCACAAGGAGTAGATCCCAAGCCATGGGAGCTGAGCATCAACTAGTTTCTTTATTTGTAATTTCAATTGAGTATGGTACATTTAGCATAATAGGGGATGTATTTATCATTTTGGTTATGAGTGTATTTATCATTTTGGCTTGTGCTAAGGCCCTTTAGGGTAAGAATGTAGCCCTACCTTCTAGAAACCTAACCAAGGGTTTAGGTCTCTTTTCTACCCTCCACTTTCTTGTCTTCCAAGGCATTTGCACCTATATATAGGGGTGTTGGGCTCATGTTTTGTAAGATCAATTTTATGAGTAAAATGCTGTTAAATATTGCAAGCTTCTACTCCCTTGTCTAGTCTATCTAGATTAGACATTTTGATCTTCACCTTTCTCCAAGTGATATGGCCCAATCAATCACTCTCATACATTCCATGCACCTACAAGGAGCTCATAGCTCTATATGAACCCTCCTTGATCCATCACATTCATTGCTTCCGTCACCTTTTTCAAATCTTCAAGAAGAACAACCGGTCATGAAATGCAAACCCATCAAATCCACACTTGAGTCACCTGGATTGGGCTTCACCAGCGAGACTTTAGCAAGCGCTGAAGCAACCCTTTTAAAGTTACTAACCGCGCCCTGTCCGCATCCAAATCCTTTTTAAAAAGGCTGCTTCTTCCTGCACCTCCATACCTTCTTGTGCCACCCCCATAAATTTTTCTTATTCCAAAAAATACCCTTTTCAATATTCCGGATTACATAATCCGGAAGTCTTTTTTTAGATTCAAAATTAGCTTCCGGATTATGTAATCCGGAAGTCTTTTGTGATTAGCTTCCGGATTACATAATCCG
>Ga0123341_1007269_pt1 | contig 10079 bp, 11 predicted proteins | sample Turbeapinknodule_FD_89959 | JGI IMG/M metagenome (GOLD analysis project Ga0123341, IMG submission 89959) | Root nodule microbial communities of legume samples collected from Mexico - Turtle bean Mexico pink nodule | ecosystem: Host-associated > Plants > Roots > Nodule | place: Mexico: Nepantla...
GCAACCTGCTACCGACAACCTGCTACCTGCAACATGTAACCTGCTACCTACTACTTGCAACCTGTTACTGCAACCTACTACCGGCAACCTGCTACCTGCAACCTGTATCCTGCTACCTACTACTACCTTCTACCTGCAACCTGCTATCTTCTACCTGCAACATGTTACTGGCAACCTGCTACCCGCATCTGCAACCTGTAACCTGCTACCTGCTACTTGCTACCTGCAACTTGTTACCTGTAACCAGCAACCTGCTACATGCTACCTGCAACCAGCTACCTGCTACTGCAACCTGCTACCTGCTACCTGCTACATGCTACCTACAACCTGCTATCTGCTACCTGTTACCAGCAACCTGCTATGCAACCTGCAATCTGCAACTTGCTACCTATTACAATCTAACAGTCATATATTTATACAGAAAAAAATGATCAGTTTTTGTTATTTCAGTTTTGATGTGGATTAGTTAGAAATGGATAAACAGTTTATTTTATTATAAAATTCATCCACAAAAGCCATCCACATCCACAACAGCCCCACCATATCTTTGGTATATTTTCGTTTCTAAACTTATTCTCGCATGGCGAAAACATGTATCATTTGGACGAAAGAGTTGCAAGCCTGTTTCTATGTCTTTATTCTCTTATGTGTATTTACATAATTTCATATACATAAAATATATACAACTGTATGGAGACTTTCTCTCATTGTCCTTTTTCATTGTATATATCAGTGTATGCAAACCCTTTTTCATTGTCATTTCCTTCTCAACTCTATTTGGATTGACTAATCAAAATGGTGGAATGAAAAAAAGAAAGAAAAAAAAGTTAAAAATTGATTGTTTAGACTATGAGAAAGAGAATAAGGAAAAAAAATATGTAATAACATATTTGTAAAACAATTAAATTATCTTTGTTATTATAAATTATTTTTAATTAATTATTAAATTATAATTTTATTATTATTATTAATGGTTTTATTATTATTTAAATTAAATATTATTTTTATTTGTAATAACTTTTTATTTTTTATTTCATTATTTCTTATATATATATACTCAAACTTTTAAGCGATTATGTTTGTATTGTATGCTTCTCAAATCACATACAGACGAGTTTATTTACCACGGGAACAACCACTTCAACGAACCAACCAAGACAAGAGAATAAACAACGTTTTCTCAAAACAAGTAACAAAAATTAAGTTACCCTAAATCATCAAAGAATGTAAACAGAAGGAAGAATAAGGAGAAGGAAGCTAGAGGAAGAAAGAAGCCAAGCAAGAAAAAATGCAGAGCAAGAACAATGCAAGCAACAACCTTCACCTGCATCCCTCTTCACATGGTCACACAAGTCACATCTCTTCACGTGTTATGAGGATGCCAATGATATATAAAATGTCATGAACCTATTCTCTTGAAACTCTGCTTTTTTATATCACTCAAGAAGTAAGCCATCCACTGGTAGTTTTGGTTTATAAATATTAATGAGTACGTAAACACAAATTAGAAAAATCATACACCTTTAATCACACAGAACATGTTTCTTCGAACTTCACACCTTTCTCATTATATAAACAATCTTCAAGATTGTTAATAGAAGCTGCATCTATTCTATGTAGCAATTATCACGAAATAGATTATTATACCAGCTATAAACCTTGAAAATCCGGCAACTACTACTTTACCATAAATAAGATTATTAGGCTTCACGTAGGTCTCTATAAAGTGATAGAAATAAAAATAAAAGTAGTTCAACAATAAAACTTCAGCAACCAGAGAAATTAAAAACACAACATATCCATAACAGTTGTGTAAAATAATCTATACTGATCTACTCTGCCTCGTGGCACAATTCAATTGTCTCAGTGTAATATACAAAAGTACATATGACTGACTACCTTCAAAGTGAGGGAGAGAAATTAAAGTAGTTCACAATGAAATAAACTTGCACCAAGGAATTAAGGTAAAGAAAAGAAGAGAAAAATGTCAACTCGTTAAATGATACACCAAAACCATAAAAAAAGACAAGACAACCGCCCAAAGTGGCTTAATCAATAACTCACACATCTTATCTAAATGAAGATGCAATCCTCACGTTTCTATGGTTGAAAGAATGCAAAACAAGTTGAAGAGTGTGATCAATCAGAAACACTGATAAAATGTCTCTAACACTGTACACGGGCGGAGCAAAAATGAAAGGACTATAAAAGTGATGATGAGCTATTTTTCCATGAATAAGATGATCTCCGCCCTGTGATTTGGGGTGTGAAGCTAAGCCCAAACATCTCCTTGAGGGCCTTGCCCCTCTCCCAAAACCTCACTAACTTGGCAACTATCGTAGCACTTTGCATTACGTGGTTCGTATCATTTTCGCTCCACAAACGGTTCACTAGTTGCAGTCTCCTGCGCTTTGAATCCAATGAAATGCCCCACTCCTCGTACAGCCTTATTCTCTCCTTATCGGAAAGCCTCCTGTGCATAAGCTTCACAAGCATTCCTCTTTCTCGCCGAAGTGCTTTCACGCTGTACATGAAATGAAATACACTAGTTTATAAATTAACCACCATGGTGCAACGAAAAGCAATAAATCAAATCAACCATAAGTGAATCAATCAACAAAACAGACAACAGTTTTTTGCAGGGTATGATGAGTCTTTATATGTGGATAAATAGTCATGATCTATTTCTTAACATTAATTCAGTGTCACAGTGTTCCATGTAGAAAAAATTTCGTTGGTAGTATTGGCCAATGTGCCCATTTGGATTCCAAATAATAATATAATATACAAGAAACTGAAATACATGCAGAAGTGACAGAAAGAGAGAACAGAACCTTGAAGCTAGTGTGATTGTCTGACTATCTCTCACAGACTGGTTTCCATCAGAAAATGTTTCTTTCAGGAAGGATAGTCTTCTAAGTTCTACCTCCATGTAAATGGAATCTGTTGGATCACCCCTGAACAAAAGAAAGAAGTAGGTCCTGTGGGTCAATGGTACACAGCATGATTGCCACAGTTCAATTATCTCTTTTTGCTGTCTACTGAATTGCAGAGACCAGTCTAAAGGAGTTCCAGATGTCTCCAACATTGGATCCACACCTGCGTCTTTCACGTTCCTCTTTCTTCCTGCCTCATGGTCCTACAATTCAGGAAAGCATAATTTTTTTAAAAGCATCGAGATTAAAATAATGACCTTCCAAATGGAAAGTTGTATGAAATTATGAACAGCAGTAGCACATATAATTTGCAGCATATAGATAGAATTAGTTAACTCATTATCCATGTTGTTAGTATTAATATTCAAGTTTTGATACGGTGAAAGCAGGAGTTTCTCCTACCATTTTGCTAGTGAAAAATAAGAATTTCATGCATTAAATGACAGATAAGAAAATTCCTAGAGTAAGGTTTTCCTACTTAAGAACCTATAATTGCCATAAACACTACAATCTAACAATCATATATTTGTACAGAAAAAAATGATCAGTTTATCTGATGTCTGCATGAATGTGATCAGTGATCAATATTGCATAAATAGTAAACAGTCTCCCGTACTTAGAAAGAGAAAATGAAAAGACGGTAATACTTTAAAAATAGCTGAAACGAATTATTCTCACCTGACCATCAAAAAGCTGTTTTTCATATTCTTGTTTGACCATTTCTTTCATCCCAGTAACAAAAGTCTGGATGCTAGCAATATCCTCATCAGCAGATGTTCTAATGCTGCTCGCTCTAAGATCATCCACAGAAAGACTTCCCATGGAAGACTGAGAACCATTCCTTAACAATTTTATGGAACCATCATAATTCAACTGAGGAAACTTTCTCCGCAAACCATCTGGCCTACCAGGGAATCCTTTATCATATCCATTGGCTGGAGTCCTCTGTATTACTCCCACTGACTCCGGAGAACCAGTCATGTGATATTCCGTACAACTCCAGCTTCTTGTTAATTTACGATTCCTATAATTTGACAAATTTTCTGACATGACCAGCGGAGATTGTTCATCAGGAGAAGGACATATAAGAGAATCAATGGTTGACTGTACATCATGCAGTCTCCGTTCCAGCAGTGTTGAATTTTCTTGGATCTGGCTGTCGCCAGTATCTTCACTCAAATGTGAAGATATTTCCTGGTCTGTTCCACTTTCTACTCCAGATATTGGTGAAGTTAACTCTCCAATGTCAACACATCGAACTTCCTTGCAGTAATCTTCAGTGTCTTCTGTACAAGCAAAATTAGCTAACAAATGTATAATGACTGAATCTGATGCAGTTCCACCAAAGAATATGATCTTTATTATCAAATTATTTACACAACAGGCATAGATATGCAAGGACCTACCTTCAGGATTACTTCCACTATCTCCATCAATATAATGAGGGTTGTTGAACTCTCTGTGTGTATTAGGATGATGAGGACCACAAATGCTCGAAGACTCTGATACTGAACAATCATCTTCCCATATATCTTCCCCTTCCTGCAGATTAAGATTGATGATTAATAATGCTAGACTGAACAAATACAAGCCCAATTTAAAGATACGACATCAAACATGTAATAAATTATGAAATATAAACTACTTTTCCAGATATCTGCTCCTTTCCGACCATGCGCAGCAAATCTTCAACCCTTGATTGAGCAAGGTCACGTTGCTTAGTTAGCTCCCTAATCTCCTTCTCCATCTGAATGTGAAATTCATATTATGAACATGTAAGGAGTAAAGAAAACAGACATTTATATATATATATATAGCATGAATCTGTCTGGAAAATATATATAACATGAATCTGTCTGGAAAATCTATCATTTAACTATATCTAAGATATCAAATTTTATCCCAAAAAATAAGGCTATTAACCTATATAAAATGACTACATTCAAGTGTTTCCAGGGAGAATGTGACACGTGTTGAACACTGTCTCTAACCGCCAATAAAATATAAATAACAGTAACATATATTAAAGAAAAACCCATGCTCCATCAAAAAATATAAAAAAGAAACTAAGGCCAACAAATCCATTTGAGATCTAGTCTAACACTTAACAATCCTTCTTATAGATAGTATACATAAATTCACAGGGGCAGTATTGGTCACTAACACAAGTATCCAGAAAAGAGAGATTACCACACAAGACATGTCACAATCAATACAAACATGCTGATAAAAAAAATCAATACAAACATTATAGCACAAGAGTTCAAACAGTAAATTATACAACCTTCTCTATTTGGAGATCTTTCTTTCTCAACAATGTTGCATAATCACAATTGGAGGTAACAGGAGCACCAGGAGTTTTCAACTCACTCTCTAATCTAGCCACCTCTTTCTGCAAATGCTTGACCAAGGCCTTATCAGACATCACAACATTAACCTGTGCTTTAGTGGTCACTTCTTTTGCACAACAAGCAAAAAGAAGTGTGTTTCTGGTTTGCTCAACATGACTTCGTGCAGGGCTCAAAGTGCAAATGATAGCCGTCCTAGCATTTCCACCCAAGCAAGGCTGAAGTATACGTGTCAACTTGGAATCTCTGTAATTGATGTGTCCATGTCTTCCATTACTGTATTCATTCACATCAAGTCAGTGGATTTATTAAACAGGTATAGGTAGCTCCTGCATTAAAGTTTTCAACATACAGAAAATTTCTAGTGTAAAGTAAAGATATCTCCAATTAGCCACAGGGTACATAATAAACAGTGTAAAGATTTCTCTCACAGTTTCTTGACGATGGATGAAATAAACATCATATTAACTAGATTTCATCTTTCTAACTTAAGATTTCATATATATAAAAATTAACTAAAGAGGCTACCCTAGTTCTTTATATGTAAAAACGCCATCCTACTATGACATTATAATAGTCTCATTTGAGCTAGTCAGTTTCATGCATATAGAAAACCAAGCAACCTTATAGCCAGGAGATTATAAAGAAAAACTAGAATAATATGATTAAGCAATAATAAAATTAAAAGACATGTCTTGTGAAATTAAATAAAATTGATGTGGATTTTTCTAACTACATTAGAAACGACATAAATAAGGAAGACACCATAAACTGAGGAGTGAGTAGACAACCTAAGCTTGCGAATAACTGTTCCAAGAGTAAGTAAACTCCGGTTTATATGGCACCCTTCTTTTAGTCTCATCCCAGCTGATGATGCCTGAGATGCACGCTCACTCCCCGCCAAATCAACAAAATTCTGCAGAGAAACAAAAAGAAATTAAATAATTATAAAATATTTCATAATGCCCACAATAGGAAGGGGATTTTAAAGAAAGTAAACATACCACACCAGCTACTAGGGTGGCCGAGTTGCCTTTGCCTAGGAATTCCCTGGCAGAACTTTCCATCGTCTGAAATGTTGCAACTCCGTTAATGGAAGTCTATCAGTAAAAAATACTAAGCACAATATTTTAAGCATGCAAGGGGAAGGCACATACCAATCTGATAATTTGGTGAGATCTAGAACTCTTTTCATTTAGGTATGTCTCTCCCACCTGTCTCTGAGCTGCAAGAATAAAGTAAACAATACAATAATACCTACTACTGACTAAACTGTAACAAGAAAACTATGCAAAGACCTTTACCTTCACTGAAGGCTATAAGCTCTTTTAAATGCCCCCAGTCTCGTAGTGTCTCCTCTGTGAGTTTCTCTAAAATGGGTCCTCTCTGATATGAAAATAATGAATCATTAATAAAATAACAGTTGATTATGCAATCTTTATTATTAAACTTTTATCCAATAAAGAGGCATTCACCTCTGGATCATCACGTAGCCTAAGTGGACTGTTGTCAGTACTGAGGAGGTCTCGAACAATTTCATTGTAAATTTCAATTGCTGAGAACTTCAATATAAATGCTCTTTCTTCATGCTAAAAAAGTTAATTACCGTGTCAACAGCACTTAGTAATAATATTTATTATAAATAAGGGCTCTGGTGAAGAAAGATAGCCAAGAGCTAAACAAGCATATACATATATATAATAGTAGTCTAGTTACCCTCTTTATATAGTCAAAAATATCAGCAACAGCGTATTCGGTTATTCCAACCATCGTATATGTCTTTCCACTACTTGTTTGCCCGTATGCAAAAATACTTGCTGAAAGAATATATAGATATACCTATATTAATCAAAGTGGGCAATGAGTACAAGAAAATAGCCATCGTGACAGTATATACTCACAGTTAATTCCACCAACAACTGAAAGAGCAACTTCTTTGGCTCCTTCCTCATATACCTGCCTTGTGGCACAATCACCCCGAAATACTTTGTCTATCACCAATGATAAAAAAAAAAGTTTAGAGACACTCCGCCAATAATCAATGGGTCTCCGGTTCAATGTCTTTATTAAAAATAAAACTTTGAAACGCTTTATCATACAACAAAACGAAGCAAAATGCAATTTTAAGCGTAATAACAATAGATTTAAAAAATAAAGTTTAAAGAAAAGTGGGATTGACACTTAGCAAGTTGTGCTAATTCATCCACCAAATGTTTGCATAAAAAATAATTATTTTCTAAAGTTAGACCACGTAAATTAGGAAAAAAGTGCATTGCCGCGGCAGTGAGTCAAGGAAATGCAATCCTAAACTAATCGAAATGTAAAAATAATAACTAAACGTCATTCTTCAGATAAGGGAAAGAGATCCGTGTAGCGTTTAGGACTATATATTTACCAAATCTAACCCACGTTAAGTCCTCAATACTTTGTTAGTGTCAAGTATAAACCTGAAACTGAATAACTCAGTTTCAATGGCAATAAAAATTCCAAATAATAAAGCAACATCTAGATTAAAAGCAGGCATTTGCTTACCAAATGTGTAGGCACTTGGAAATGTGGATCCCTCACGCAGTGTGTTCCGATACAAGATGGTAGTATCATTAATGCATTCCCAGTCTGCTGATTCATTAGTGGCAATCTCCTTCTCATTCAGAGGCCTCAGCCTTATTGACACAAGAATCTTCTCTTCGCGGCCACTCACTCCTTGCATCTTCTCCCATTTCAGCAGCTCTTCTCCAGCGATAGCTCCCATGTCTCGCTTACTCAATGTTTCCTCCGACCCAATTAACAAGCTAATCAGACCTCAGAAAAAGCCCATGACTCCTAAAAGTGGACAAGTGGGGTGGGTGATTATTAAAGTTATTCTTCATTTCCCAAGATGCAAGCATTTAAAAGAAAAAGAACCGAGTTTAAAAAAAGAATAACTAAGCCCTTAACTAAATGCAAGAAGATAATCACAATTCATAATCATGAAATGACCAAACTCAGAAAAGATGGTAACCGTCAATTTCGGCTGATAAATAAAACACTCGTTAACAGCAATAGCGAGCTAACTATTGATTATATTTATATCCAACCAACGAAAGAAAGACCGACACAATACAGAATGCTAATTAATTACGCTTTAATCATCAATAAACTACCAGCGGTTGGCAACATATCACGACCTAAAAGACTTCTGTTTAAAGAGAGATGATCAATCATGGTTTTTAGCTTAGTCCGATTAAAGGACATACGGGTCTTTTACTTTTATTCTTTGGTACTAAGCTTCATATGGAGAGAAGAATAAAGAAGAAGGAGCGAGGGAAAAGAAAAAAGGGCTGGCTGGGGCCAAACAAAGCATAAAAAGTGAGGTTCCCTTTTTTATTAATCCTTCCTTCAACAATAAACCAATTGCAATGTAACAATAGAAAACTTTGAACAGCAGCGACCCCGATAACGCTTGAGAACGAAGTAACAGAGTTTTACATAATAATAAATATGAAATTGACCCAGAATTGGTAGTTATGCACAGCACGACACACAACACTAGTCCCCAACCAACAGGATAACAGGGCCATCCCTTTCAGTTTTTTTCACCCTTTCTCTTTATTTTCACTTCTGGCCAATTAACAAAAGCATCACAAACACTCACTCTCTCGCTCATTCTCATACACATCATTTTTTGCAAACCAAGGGATTTTCACCTCTCAACTTCCCCGTCCTTTTCGCCACACTGTATCAACGATAACCTGATTCACTGCACAACGTAGCTTATTTACGAATCTGCAACCTCTACTATTTTTTGGAGCTGCTTTATCTGTGATCACAATTCAGAAATACTACGATACGAACCGAAATAGAAACAATTTATCATCTCCGCTTCCATCAAACAAATGCCACGATCATTCACAACAAAACGCTCCAAATCACCTCAGAGTGGACTTTTTGGAAGTTAGCAAGTATATTATTCTTCCTTAGCCGGCACAAGCCACAACGCAGCGTTAATCACCATCAGATTTTGTTAAAACAGGGAAAAATAACACAGAGCAAGAATAGTAATCAAGAAGAAGAAGAAGAAACATACTCGGTGCAGAATAGAACAGTGTGAATCCGTAACGACTTCACTCTACGAAATCACGAACCGCGATCTGAAACAGAACACAATGCGAGTTAGAGAGAGCATTCGGTTGCTTCCTCTCTCTCTCTCTCTCTCTCTCTCTGAGTCTGAAGCTCACACGCATCCTTGTTGAGAATGGACCAGAGGGCGCGTAAATCTGATGCGGTGTCAATTTCTTCCATCTCTCGTTTTTTTTTTTTTTTTCTTCTCATTTTTTAATTTGACTTTTCATGTTTGTTTTTGCTTACACTCGGTGTGGTAGGAGAGAAGTCAAATGACGATTGTGCCCCTGCTTTTTGCTTATGAATTCCTATCCTCAGTCACGTGTGGAGGGGCATTTGGGGTATTTAAGAGTGAGGGTGTGAGCAGTTGTGACCCAGACGCCGCCAAGGCACGTGCAGAGTGTGGAGAAAGCGGTTGCAGTTCTACCCACTAGCGTTAATGTCTTAATGATGTGTTTGAGAAACCGTCCACACGGATAAAGATCCATTGCCGAGAATCCACACGTTTGGAAGTTTGTGTCTAACGGTCACTGCAGTCAATAATAAATAAACTAATGTAGCACTTGCTAGTTTATTTATGAATGTGTTTTTCTATTTTATTTGTCACTCTGTTTAATTATAACAATAATAAATTTGTTTATCACCTCAAAATAATATACTTCAATTATTTCTTTCAATTAATAATATACTATAC
>Ga0123341_1007270_pt1 | contig 10078 bp, 7 predicted proteins | sample Turbeapinknodule_FD_89959 | JGI IMG/M metagenome (GOLD analysis project Ga0123341, IMG submission 89959) | Root nodule microbial communities of legume samples collected from Mexico - Turtle bean Mexico pink nodule | ecosystem: Host-associated > Plants > Roots > Nodule | place: Mexico: Nepantla...
ACAATCGGTTTTTCTTCGAAACAATTGGTTGTTTATATCAGATAAGCTTAAAACATAATTAAAATAAGTTCAAAGTAAGAGAGAATCACACAAACAGCTTATACTGGTTCGCTCTTAAGCCAAGAGTTACATCTAGTCCCCAGAATACCATTGTGTAATCCACTAAGAAATCAAACCATATTACAAAACACAAACCACCAAAGTAGTGACCTTGAACCCTTCAAGAAACACACTACCTTTGGCAAACCACACCAAAAGTATTGATCTTGAACACCTCAAGAACACACAATACTCCTTGGCAACACAACACCAGAAATATAGTAGGTTTTGAAATGATTACACCTGATCACAGTACAATCTAAATTGAATACAATTGCAATCCTATTCCAATCTCTCTTGAAAATCCAAAGCTTGATGTGAATCTTGAAATCTTAGAATCAAATCTGTCAAAACTGAATTTCTCAAAACTGTTTTTTACTTATTTGAAAACATAAACAAACCATTTATATTTTCCAAAGATTGGTCAAAACATTTAATGAAGGAGCGTATTCAGTTAGAAAACTTTTGAAACAGATTCACCATTCAAAACTGAATTCTATTAGGATTTTCAAAGAAACAATTGGTTGAAATCACGAAACAACCGATTGTTTTGGCTTGACAGTTAAGTCAACCAAACCAAACACCTTTCACCCTTTTTCAAAAACTCTTAAGAGTAAAACAACCGGTTGATTCAACAAAACAACAGGTTTTAATTTCAAAAAGGTTTTAATTCTCATCAGTTTTAGATTCAACGAAGGAGTGGATCACACTTTATTCTACTCAGATCCAACCCAAACACAGCAACAACACCAGCCTTTCATCAAACACCTTGGATTTGGATTCTTCAAAGCACTTTATCAACAGGGCTCGGCCGGCTGGTCAGGCTCCCGCACCTTTACTGTCATTACTGCCCTTGCGTACTTCTTACGTTTGGAGGTTAAGCATCCCCCTCCTGAAAATCCTCCTGAGATGGTATTAATCTCTCCATGGACAGGCATCTCGTGCCTTTGGTCAACTGGAGGAAGCTTCTCCTTTGACCCTTCCTGACTCCCCTCCAGATACTCTTTCAAAAATCCATCCTTTATCAGGCCTGCTAACTGGTAGCCTAGGGCTATACAGTGTTCCACATCATGCCTGAACACTTTGTGAAACTCACACCAGAGCTCCTTGCGTGGCCCAAAATTCCTGTCAAATTTCGGGGGGAACCTCATCTTATCTGCCATACCCAAAATAGCCAACAACTCCCTGTAATTCATTCTGAACTTGGGTCGGAAAGGTAGGTCGTCCTTCGCCTTCGACTTGGGTTGGCTCTTTCTCAATGCATAAGGTGCTCCCCGTGTGTCTGACTTCTTCTCGGTCACAGCTTCGTGTACTCTCATTGGTTGACCTCGACCGCCTTCTTTGGGCTTGGCTTGCCCTGGGTACATGCTACGCTCTTCACCGTTACAACCTCTTCCGCGACGATGTGGGCAACAACCCGTCGTCGGATCTCCCCGAATGTCCTCACCCGATTTCTGATCAGTGAGTTGCTGAATGGCCCCGACATGATCCCTTGCCCAAAGGCATGGACCAATCAAAGCCTCATCCTGAGTCTGGAGCTTTACTACGAATGCCCCAAACCTGTTCAAGAAATCCTTCAAAGGTTATCCCTGTCTCTGCTTTACATCGAAGAGGTCAAAAGAGACAGGCGGTTGAGCTTGGTGACGATGAATTGTTCCCTGAAAAATCCAGAAAATTGATTTCAAGAGGTGATGTGGCTATCTAGGAGGCCAACAAACCATTGTAGTGTCGTGCCTGTGAAAGTGCCCATGAACATCTTGCAATGCATAACATCCATTAAATGTTGTGAGATGGGCCTCCGGGTCTTCTGTACCTGTAAAAACAATCTTAGGCATTATGAAATTTGCTGGCATGACAACGTCCATAATCGCCTGTGAGAATGGCTTGGGGCGAGCCCTTGTTTGAATAGTCGGGCCTCGCTCCCCTATGGAGCGCTCACCCAGCTGCTATAGGTCCTTACTCAATTCCTCGTTGGCTTTGTGTAACTTCTCGTTACTCTCTCATGACGCATCTAGTTCTGCCATGGATTGATCTTGCCTGAGCACCTGCTCGTCTCGAACCTCAGCCATGAGCCTCTCCTGGTCAACCCTGGATGCCGCCACCGCCTCCTGGAGATAACTTACGGTCTCCTGGAGAGAACTTACGGTCTCCTGGAGAGAACTTACGGTCTCCTGGAGAGAACTTACGGTCTCCATAAGCTGTTGTATGGTGGGGTTGTCACTCCCTTCAGATCCTAACGAACCTTGCCTCGTATTCCTCATTACGCCTAAAAGTTTGAAAACATGCAACCTAACCTCTAAGTGCCCTAGCACACATGGTCTTAGGTTTAAAAGAAAGTGTTTTACTTGAGCTAGACCCCATGCACACTAAGCGCACCCCTAGGTCCAAAACTAGCCCTCGCTAGTCGCCTGGGCCTTATGCACAAGGGCTGCACCATGAAGTTTTTCACTAAAATATGCAATTGGGTGCCCACCCTACAACAACACAACACCTATTCCTACTCCCGATGCATCACACTCTAGCTCAAAAGTTTTTTAAAAGTTTGGTAAAGCTAGAAGGTGCATTAGTGAGTTGAGCTTTCAACCTTTGAAAGGCTTGCTCATGCTTCTCCGTCCAACAAAATGAAGTATCTTTCTTCACTAACTCATTGAGTGGTGAAGCTAGACTTGGCCCAAGAGCCGAGCTGACCTAGGCCTTATGCACAAGGGGTTATACGAAAAAGGAACTTCATAATGTCTGATTCACAGTTATTAGTATTGTTATTTTCAGCATTATCATAGGGTGCAAGAATGGCTTGTGATGGTTGACTCAAAACAGGTTCATCTTCAGTAAAAAAAAAAAAAACTTTGATCATGAATGTTAAGACTGTTATTTTCATTGCTAGTAACTTGACCCTTTTGATATGGAAAAATATGTTCATAGAAGACAACATTCCTGAACACAAAAATTTCTCTTGATTGAATATTCAACAAAACATATCCTTTTGTCCCCTTTTTAAAAGCAATAAAAACACATTTTGATACCTTGGATCAAATTTTATTCTATTTATTGACAATTACCTTAGGAGGGATGACTATTTAGCAATGAATGAGTTTATTAGTTAGTTATTTTTTGGAAGGATAGACTTTTTTTTTTCTTGTAAACTTTGTTTTCAAACCTTTTCTGTATATCTTTAACGTGTAAACATGCTACAATACCTAAGTACTCTCATGAATTATATTCTTTTCGCTAAAAAAAAGACAGTTCACTAATCCGATAAATTAAAATATTTGGTTTAATCTAATTCATTTAATAAAAATGTAATTTAATTTATCTGATAACAACAATTTCATATCCGATTTACTGATCAAAATAATAATTTTAGAAAATTAAAAAATGAATTTTAAAACTACTTTTTAAAATATAAAATAAAGTTAAAAATACATTTGTGAAAATATTTAAAATAAAAATAAATTAAAAAGAATTAATTATTGAAAAGTTGGCTATACTAATGTGTTAAGTATTATTAAGAGAATTCATTCAATTTTGAGAAATAATAAATGAATTATTAACTATTCATAAAATTTAATAAATAAAGTTGATTCAATTTATTTTTTATATTTTATAATATTTATATTAAATAAATTTATTGTAAATGAAGCAAATAAATAATGGATAAATAAATTACTCTGCAGCTTTTGATTAAGTTATTTGATGATCATACAGTTCACTTTGTCCTGTGCGATAAAATTGTGTTGCTGTAATACTAATCATATAGTCAATTAGTGATAAAATTTTGTGATAATAATTAATTTTGTGCATGACAATAAAATTGTATACATCAGTTAGTGATATAATTAAATTAAAAGATACAGTGAAAAATCTTTTATTTTCTAAATTGATTTTGTAAAATTAAATATATTTTAATTTTCCTTGTAATGTTGTGACAGCTTGAACACATAAGTAAAGTAAACACTTTAGTTTCATGATCCCACTCTGTGGTATATGTAATAGAGTAGTTAATTATGAGTATTGTATTTCCTTATTTCATGTTTTAAATTGTCCATATAATTCATTGCCCTAACATGTTTTGTGTGTAAGAATATAGTCAAAGCAAAAGCTGCTTCATTGGTTCAACCTCCAATTGTTCTATCCAGAAGACACCACACCATGTCCACTTCCATTGAAACCACAGCACCCAATTCTGCAGAAAGGGGCTTTCATGGGTTCTCTGCCAAGGAGAGTAGGGGTTTGGATTTTGATTTGAATGAACCTATGATTAATAAAACTCCTCAGGCTTCTCTTCCTTGTATCGATATCAATTTCGTTCCAATTTCTCAGGTATCAATCTATCTGTTCATTAAAAAAATGTGCCCTTTTGCTTTTCATAATAAATATACTCTTTATATATGCTGTATACTACAAAAACATGTCAGTTTTGATCAGGTCTGCTTTTCAATATTTCCATTTTTTCTATTGATTTTTGTTAAAATTGATTTTCAAGTCAAATAATTAGTTTGGAATATTCTAAACAATTAGTGTCATTTTTTTATTTAACACAAAATTATTTAGAGTTACTTTAGTTTAAATCAAAATCAATATTAAATCTACACTTAATTTTTCACTATCGGATCGAACTTGTAATCTTTGCACAAATTAGGTTAGATTGTATTTGGACTAGATTTTAGATCACAGTCGTAAGATACTCAAAAGCAATGTCATTTCTCATTAGGAGGTTGAAGGTAAAGATTGTTTCAATTTAATTAGTGGTTTAGGATTCAATTTTTAAATAAACAGTTCAAAAATGATATTGTTCGTAATGATTCAACACTAATCGAATGTGATTATCTCATTGGAGGAATATAATAAATTTAAGTTTATTGTTTGTAAAACTATTGCCCACATAAGATCTACTTATAAAATTCTTTTCATAAAAATTGTTTGTTGGTATTTAATTCTAAGGCTATTTTTTAATTATATGTTGCAATAATTTATTTTTCTTAAAGTGTTCTTAATTAATTACTAATTTTTAACCAAAATAATAAATATTTAAAATTAATTATATGAATTCTTTTTTCTATTTTTGCTAGGATGGGAAAGGATGAATAGAAACCAATTACATAATCACTGTTCTCTCCAAACATAACTATTTGCGTTGAAAAGCTAAAGAAATACTTAGAGTAGTTTTGAAAAAAAGAGTTTAAGTTATTGGCATAGTTACCAGCAACAAAATTAGTTTTCTATGCATATACTGTTAGTCCTTAATATAAGAGATTAAACTTACATAATTTTCTTAAATGTAGAGAATAAAATAAATTATTTTTTGTTGGAATTATATATTAAAATTTGTGATGTTTTCAATAAAGATCAAATATATTTTTTAGTTTATATAATTTTATTTTTATTTTAATCCTTTTAAAGTTGTTTATTTCAAAATAACATACAATATTGAATTTTTAGCTGTAGTCCCAACTTATACTTATCAGTCTAACATTTCACTATGTTTGGTGAATACGTGTCATTTATAATTTTTTTTAATTTAATCACGGTTGTACTAATTTTTATTTATTTTAGTTTAAAAAAAATATTTTATTTTAATCTGACTTTTTAGCCACGTCAAATACATTTAGTGATTATTAAGTAGCGGTAGAGACTACTACAAAATATTTAGTTTAACAAAAAAATAAAGATGATGAAAGTCAAAATATGAAAAATAAAGTAAAAGTTTAATAATTTTGTTGACTAAAAATAAAAAATAAAGGGAGCTATTGAAATATGTCGTTTTCATTTTCTGATTGATCTCTAAAACCTTTGTTATGCATGAGGTTAATTACTTAAGTGTGTTAGATATAACTTGGGCAAGGTAAGTTTTTGTTAGTTTGAGAGGCTTTAGACAGGAATCGGTAGTTGGGTACCGTGTATAAGGGTTGAACCATCCCTGAAGTGATTCTTATTTATTTATTTTTTATTGTCGATAAAAAAATAAAAATTAATGACGATGCATAAGAAATAAAATGGAAAAATATTTGTGAGTCCATCCTATTTATCCTATATTTCCATAGATAACTTCCATTATTTTAACTCCTCTCCAATTTATCCCTTTTATTTACAAGTTACATAGTTACATTAAATATGACATGAGTTATTTTTTAAAATATTAATAAATAAAACACAATATTTTTCTTTTTGCATATAATGGAAAAAACCACAAATTTTAAATTAAACCTAAAACTTTATTATAAACTACTCAACCTTTATTAAGCTGATCCAGTGGGTTATGAAAAAAACATGTTGGTGAGTAAAATTAACAACAGATAATATTTCTATGTAATATGCATTTATTATTTATCTCATAATTCATCCAATATATACGAAAGCTTCCAAACTAAATATACAGCGTGTTATAATTGGTAAATATTTTCCCACTCTAAAATTTTGATTAATATCAACTTCTTTTTTATTTCTTTCTATCATACTATATTACCTATAAAATTTATACTTGTTTATTCTATTTATAGAGTGAACATTAATAAATTTTTGAAATTGATTGAAATGCCTATGGAATTTATCATACATTGAGTTTACCAGGTTTCTAGTGATAATTGTAATGTGGCAATGTGCCAACAATCTCTTGCCCCGGAGTTGAATTTGTTACATGCTTCTCCTACCAAAGTTATTGAACAAGTGCATTCGTCCAATTCCAATGATGTGAAAATGTTGAAGGTTCCCTTTGATCTTAATGCAAAATTTGATGAGGAGGATCAAATTTCTTGCTCCAATGAAGCACATGCCAAAGTTGGTTGCAGTGAAGCCATTCAGCCTTTACCTTCATCTTATTTGGAGGTCACTCCAGAAGATGTTCCTCCTACAGACAATGATAATGAGGATAGATCCAGTGTTGTTGGGGGAGGATCACACACTTCTCAGAACAGGTTTTGCTCTTTCAAAGTTACTACATAATCTCCAAGGTTTTGTTAATGTCCATGTTAACAATTATTGATATTATTTTGTATTATCTTACAGGAAGAGAAAGAGATCAGTTGAGGAATGTGAGAAAGGGAGAGGGAAGGCTTTTCGTAGAGACAATGTGGAAGTGAAGATTAAGAGACAAAACGAGAATACAGTAGATGATGGTTATCACTGGAGAAAATATGGTCAAAAGCCTATTAAGGGAAATGTATTCCCTAGGTATTGTGCTCTATCTCTTTACTACAGATACTGTAACTGTAACTGATATACAAAGAAAATATCATTAAGGGTAGTATTCAAAAATACCATGTGCAGTCTGAGAGCCTTATGCCCTCAGACAAAAAACAAAATCACTCAAACCATACATTCTCACAGAAGTCCTGGAGAAACTAGTCCCGCTATAGCATTTGTACTCCAAAAAAGAATACAACTAGTTATAAAGATAGATGACATACAAGAGGTTATACTCTATAGAATTTATCCATTCTTGCAACCTCAGTTCACTTCCTTCTTCTCTATGTTTTGCAGTTTTGTGGTACAACCTTAATCTGACATTGTCCCCCGTGACATCCAGCTTCACAGAGAAACCTGCAACCATATACAATCCATACCTTTAGCAACATCTGTTAAAAAAGGTAGGGTACTATATGTCATGACCCTATAAACCCCTACCAAACCCATCAATAGTGCTAATGACTAAAGTATTTCTGTTTTATTAGACCATAAAGAATGACAAGTTATAGACTTCTTGTTCAGAACCAGATTTGTATACCTTCAGATTCTCACAAGGTTTTCAAACACATAATAGGGTATTGAACCCAATTCGAAAAAGAGAATTCACAACTTTTATGCTTATGTTAATCCACAACCAGACTATTAATTTAGTCAAACTTCATATACTTCTTCCATATCAACCTTTCCCTGCCTGAATATTCCTATTTATCCAAACCCCCCATACTATTGCAATCCACACCCCCTTCCAAGCTACATTCTGCTTCCAGTTTAAGTTCATAAGGTGGAATTATTGGTTTTTAATTCTAAGTTGATTATGGTGTAATGTGTATAAATTCACCCACCTATCACAAAATAACCACAATATTTGTCAGTTTGTATTTTAAGAATAGGTGTTAAGCAGTCTCATCATTCTCATCGCAAAACACACACCTAGCATTACTAACCTGGATACCCCTATTAATAAGGTTCGCCTTTGTATGGATCCTATCTAGAAGAACTCTCCAGCCTTGATGTTGTGTAGTTGGAGCAACCTTAAGTTTCCATAAAGACTTAAACAGCCCCATTTCTTTCCCCTTCACTGTGATTTGCAAGTATAAAATATGTCAATTTGACTTAAAGTGATCGTCCTCATCTTCCTTCCAAATCCACTTCTCAATAGTGCAAATTTAGAAGTTTTACCTTCCAATAAATGGATAAGTTTTTGTTCTTTTGTTTACTCTCATAACCATATATATATTCCTTCTCCAACTGAAATTCTAGGCCCAACTATCATCTATCCAATCCCCAATCTAGTTTACTAGTTTGTCCTTATCTTCTGTTATTACAACCTTGGGAACCTCTCACTTAGTGGATATTCACCAATCCAATTATCCTCCCAGAACTTGACTCTTTCCCCTGATCCAATATTCCACTTTATACATCAACCACTTGTCTTATTCTCCTGCTACTTAACTTGTTTAAATATAAACCAGTGTTCGTGTGTGGTATAGTAAAACAAACATTTCCAATATGTTTAATAGACATACCTGAGCCATTGCCTATTTTAACTATGTCATTGCCATGATAAAACGCTTTTGTAAAAAAATTATTGAGATCATTTCTAACATGATGAGACGCTCCACTATCAAGATACCAAAGCGGATCATCCAAGGTGGAAGACGCACTCAGAGTAGACTGGTCTTGATCCTCATTAACTATAGACGAGAATTGAAAAACGTTAGCATGACAATTTGACGATGTATGTTCATACCTGTGCCAGCAATCCAAAACTGTATCACCCAGTTTCCCACAAATTTGAGACTACAATTTGTTGTTTTGTCAAGAAGGACTCCAAGAACCATGATTATTATTCTTGGGATCAGAAAAACGCATTAAACACTGTGATACGTTAAAAGGAAAAAGAGGTTCCGTCCTCCCCTATTTTGAGAACTATTGTTGTGAGTGGGATTTTGTTGATCATTTGAGAAGGATAACAAACTAGAAATCGTGTTAGCTTGTTAAGGAGATTGATCAGAAAGACTATGTTTCTCAAATCGTTCTTTTTGTGCAAGAAGAAACAACTCAATCTCATCAACAAAAAATGGGATCCAGGTGAGATGTAATAGATGTAATGAAATGGTCATAATTTTTAGATAATACATCAAGGATAGCCTTTATATGATATTTAGTAGTAATGGAAGTTTCAATACCAACAAGAGTATCAATCGTTTTCTTGATATATATTGATACTATGGTCTTTCTTTGGTGTTCGTAGTTCAAGTTTCAGTTTCTTGATTTTGACTCTAGTTTGAGAAGCATAGTATATACATTATCTTGTCCCAATCTTGTCCAAATATGAGAAGAAGTTTCAAGACCATCATCTTGGTGAGAATTGGAGTTGACATTGTTGCAAGAAGCCAAGCAACAATGAGTTGGTTGTTCATCAAGATTGGCATTGTTGGCATGAGAATTTTCAGTTGTCTTGAACTTTGGAGGGACTGACAAATTATCCAAAAGAGTCGAAAGCTGAAGACCGTGAATTTTCGTAAGGACTTGTTACTGAGAAAATTATCATCATTGAACTTAAGGGTGATGAGCGTGAAGGTATGAGAAACAAACGTCAAAAACAAAAAAACTTCAGGATTAAGCATGGAAGATGAAGAAGAAGCCATTACAGGCTCTTGATATAAGCATGGCAAAGACAAATAAATAAAAAAGAGAAATATGTTATTTGATTAACGTAAATGTACAAGAGAAAAGCAAAAATATATAGAATAGATTACAAAGACTATATGATAACCATCTAATACAAAGTATA
>Ga0123341_1007271_pt1 | contig 10077 bp, 3 predicted proteins | sample Turbeapinknodule_FD_89959 | JGI IMG/M metagenome (GOLD analysis project Ga0123341, IMG submission 89959) | Root nodule microbial communities of legume samples collected from Mexico - Turtle bean Mexico pink nodule | ecosystem: Host-associated > Plants > Roots > Nodule | place: Mexico: Nepantla...
ATTTCAAAATAATAATTGATATATATATATATATATATATGTTTTGAAATAAATTTCAATGGTGAATTTTGAGAAAATAATTTTTTAAAATAAAAACTATTCAAGGGGTTATACATATATACCTTCTCATGTTTACGAAAAGGTAAAGAAAAATAAAATATTTAAGCTATTTCTATACACCTCTAACTATTTGTGACGTATTTTTCCTATGACTATTGGTATTTTATCTTTAAATATTATTTTAAAACTTAAATTTTGATGTCCAACTTAATTCTACACAAATTTCTTAAAAATAAAAGTAAAATCTATTAAAATGTATAACTCAATCTTATAAAATTGACTTATAAAATGAGGTTTGCACCCATTTATATATTATGAAATGTTCTTAATCCTAATCGATATAAAATCTCCAACACCCACCCACGTGTCATGATATCAATATTATTGGTAAGTTCAACAAACTCTTCTTAAGAAAAACTCTAGATAACTCTGATATTATATTAAGAAGTGAACTTTATGTCTAACTTAACCTTATTAAAATAACTTGTAAGATAAGGTTTGAACTCACTTATATTGCAACATTCCTATTTTTACCCATATTTGCTAATATATTATGCATGCAATATCTAATTAACATATAAACATATACTACTTTCTCATATTTGTATCTAAAAAGATATCTCTCTTCATAGGGATTTAATATATACACAAAAGTCTACAAATAAAACATTCAAAATAAAACATGTGTTCCTCTGGTTGCTCATTGAGGAGTTTTATCACCTACAACTTTATCTGCTCCCGTGTTTGCACAGAGTCATCAAGTGTTTATCATATTTATCATCCACATTATTCTTGTCAGATTTCTACTGACTCACATACTCAGACATTTGACTCTATTTCTTGAAGACTCGTGTATTGAAATTAGCATCCAAAGATCTGCACCTATCATACTACTCAATGTAAATCCACATGGTCATGTACATAATCAATCTGAATATCTCATCATCTCATATAACAGGGTAAATCCATTTGATCTGCTCTGATCAGTTCTTTCAAACATCATACTCAACCAAATGAACCTCCTTCGACTCTCACCAACGAAATAACTTCATCTATGTGATTCCATTATATTAGTAGAGTTAGAATCGTCTCATTCACAATACACTCACAAATCAATACACTCTAATAATAATCTCAACACGATATTTCCTTTCCTGTAAATACTATGTCTTGATTACACTTTCACCTCATTAAATACATCATTCAACACATCAATGCACCATTCAATCACATATTTTAAACTTTTTAAACAATTTAAATATATCTCAAAATTTACTTAAATACATAACTAAGTTCCAAATATATGGTTTCTAAATCAATCTTCATCTAAAATCAACGCAATCACTTCTCATCAAACATCTCATTTAAGTAATTCAATAAAATATTCAAAAATAGTTCAACTCATTTATATTATCATTCAAACACTTTCAGTTCTCAATCACAACCACTTTCAACAACTTATTTATCTTAAAATCAATATAAAATATTCAAAATCAACCATTTCAGTTAATATATTACTTTACTCTTCAAAAGAGACAATCCTACAAGCAAAAATTGGAACTGGTGACCACGTCACCTCCACATCCAGATATTCTAACCTAGGGTTCTATTGAAAATAATAAACCTAGCTTCCCTTACCTGAATTCAAGTAGATGCCCACTAAGAACTCAATCTACAAAAAAGCTTAAAGATAATTAACATGCACCGCAAAGTCTTGATAAAAAATCTAACTATATCACTAGAACCCTAAGCTAACAGAGATTCACCCTGAAGTTAAAAGATTTACATGTAAAGCATAGACAGAGACAACTTAACAAGTTCAAATTTTGACTCAAAGAGAAGACCAAAAATGAACTTACTCTATCTGAGATTTTGATATAGTAATCTTGTAGTGTTCACTGTCAGGAGTCCAATAGCAGACTCTGATCGTCAAACTGATAAGCGAGAAATTCAGAATCTTAGAAAGAAGGAAGAGGAAAGGAAAAATGAACAAAAATGAACTCACTCTATCAGATATTTTGATCGTTATAGTCTTTGCTACCAGGAGTCTAATGGCGTACTCCGATCATCAAACTAATGAACGAAGATGTTAGAATCTTAAATAGAATAACTAAATTTTCTATTTATATGCTCTTTTCATTTTAATAATAAAATATTCAGATGTCATTTAAAATGTACTACTTCTACTCTAAGATTATTTTCTAGATCCTTACATTTATATTATGAAATATAAAGAAATATAAATCGATATATGATGTCCAATAAAATTCATTAATTAAAATGAAACTTGTTACAAGTCATGACCTAGGAACATCTCTTCGCTACATCATCCTAACATAATTCTACATAATATATTAAATGAAAATTTATATCATTTATATTATTTTAACTAAGTAATATAAATCTTCCAATGCTTACATGTTTTTTGGTGTGTGAAAATGATACATGGTATGTTCAAATTTTAAGCATTATTGTGCTTTGCAACATCATTTCATATAAATGATTAATCATCCAAAACCAAAAGTAGTTATATTGAATATTCTCCCACTTGCCTAACATTTTTTTCTGGATTTAGTGAGAAAGAGTACATATGTCATACTTAAAAATGTTTAATAACCCATATTTAACTGTCATAATTATTGTGATGTCACAATCCATTTAGCATAATGTAATGTACGAAGGGAACACTTAGAAGAATTTGTTTGATTTTAGGAAAGTGATTTATGATGTTTTGTAAACTTTGTTTTAATGAACTTCGCAATAACACTTGTCAAACTAAACTAAGGTTCTTAAATTATCTGAATAAGTTTTATCATCGAACTTATGATTCATCTTCTATGTAACAAGTGCTTCATCAAACATTTCTATTCAAATTAAATAGAACCTAGCATATCCATTCTTTGTTAAAAAAATCGTGCAACCCGACAAAAATTGTAATTTTTTTTCAGATGTGAGAAATTATAATTTCTATTTTGAAGCAATTGACACAAGGAATCTTTGATACCATATGTAGTGGTGAGATATTAAAATGAGTTTGAAAAATCTGAAAAATATTTTAAAGAGTGTCGTGTTGGAAGAAGTGGATATCGTTTTCAAAAAATAGTGTTGACTATTATTGACACTGAAGTTTAATTAATTTTATGAGAAAGTATCTAGTCTCTTCCCTAATTAATGGTTCATGTCTTTTCTCATATACTATTATTATTTTTCCTTGAGCTAAGTGCTGGTGTTGTATTTTTCTCATACACAATGGGTTCTTCTCTTTTCCTTGTCACATGACACATTGAGAACCTCACACAAGTCCATGATTTGGTCAACTAGGGGTTGGTGGAATGGGAACACAAGGAGTGTTAAGCTTCATTTTATATTATCTTTCAATAGAAAATCTACCTTTTATAACTCAAATCTTAATTTAATATAATATGTTAGCTTTTGTTTTATAGAGTATATAATCATTGATTCAAATTTAATATTAAATAAAATTTCTTTAAATGTACATTTTGAAATAGTTAAATAAAATTTGAGTAACTATAATTTTAACAATATTAATAAATTTTAACAATAGTGTATGTATTTGAAAGCTAATATAAATGGTAAGGTATTATTAATATTTTAGTGGAAAGGTAACTTTTTTGTTTATATTTTTGCATTATTTCTTTAAAAAATAAATCAAGATCTTCATTTAATATTATAATACTCCATAAAACTTACAATATTTTTAATTCATTCTCACTCAAAAGAAGTTATTCTTATAAGATTCGAATAAAAAAATAAAACAATTCATGTTCTTAAAATTGGTCAATTTGACTTTTAATAGAAGAAGAAAATAAATCTAACTTGTATACAAACTAATCAACCGTGTAATATTTCATCAACATTTTATTCATTAAAATGTCTTTTCCATAGAATGAATTAGTTATGTGCATTATTGTATTATAATTATGTGTATTTATTTGCATTTCAACAACCTTTCTTGATGTTGTTGCAATTTTAAAAATATCATTCAACTGAGAGAAACAGCTTCATGGAGAAGTTAAAACATAATGAGAAATAATCATAATAAAACAAATATATATATATATATATAAATATATATATATATATATATTTAAAAAAAGCGTATGAAATTGAAGATAATCCAAATCTATATCTTAACCATTGGCATAAATAACATAACATTAATTTTTGCAATACGAAAAAAATACACATTGTTATTTTCTACTAACAAAATGCTAAATGACATTGAAATTGAAAATTTTGAATTAGGAAAGTATTTCTCAGCCTCTGCTTTACGTTACATGTTTATATAGAAAAAATAATTAATATATGTTAATTAAAAATTATGGTAATGGCACGTTAGATTAAAAGTAATTTAGTAGAATATTAAATTGATTGACTTTGGTGGCAATTTGTGCCAAGAATAATTGTGCAATTAAGAGTGCACATAGTCATGGTGAAGATAAGTATCACATTTATTTAGTTCTCTATAAATCTGAGATGGGAATATGAACACCATTAACTCCTCAACGGTATTGCAATGCTCACTCACAAATTCTTAAAAACAAATAGCATAGGGTAGAGTGAGATTCATTTAATTTTAACTTCATATAGGGTTGGGTTACTGTAAAAAAATAACTTGATAAGTAATATATAGTTATTTTAATCAAACATATTTAGAAATATTTTAAAAACAAATCCAATAATAAGTAATAGATATTTTTATCTTGTTCTGAAATTTAAAGTATGTAAAAATAATATTGTTCGTTTAAAATTTTTGAGTTTCGTCACGATTTTGTTTTTAAAAGACATTTCAGTGAAGAGAGTAAAATGTATTTTAACTGACCTTCATCTCTACTCTTAACCAAACTATATTGAATGTTTCACTATCTCAACAAACTTAGAATTAGAATATATTTTAATTTTTGTTTTTAATTAATTATTTATATTTAACTAAAACCTTATTTGATATAATATGTCTTCACTCCTATAATATACTATCATTATACTAAAAAAACTTCAAGGTAATTAGGAAACTTAGAAACAAATAACATTAAAATGGTTTGGCTATCTTGTTTGAAAATTGAAATTTATTAATTTATAATGTAAGAAAAGAGAAACATGATTGAGTTTCAGCATAAAACCTAACAAAGGCTATATTTATTCTTAATATAGCAAACAACTTTCTTTCTTAAAATTAAATTATACACCAATTTTGCTATATATGCACCAAAGAATAGTAACACGTGAATGCTGTATTAAAACATTATGTGAATAATATCATTACTTTCCTTAATAAGTAAGATTTTTTTCACTTCCAAAAAACAATGGAGAACTATATACAAAGAGACAGGGCATGAGGTAAAGTAAATTATAAGTAAGTAAAACAGCTCATCCTCAAAAATTGATGTTACCTATGTATTTGGTGGTTTTGTTATTTGTAGTTATTTCTTTCTTGCACACAAAGATAAGATTAGGGTTAGAATGGTGAAAGTGAAAGAATGATAGGGGGAATACACAGAAGACTAATATAACCCTATTTTGAATTTTTTTAATTAATTGTTATTAAGCATTTGATTAGTTTTTAATTTTTTGAATTAATTATTTCTGTTAAGAATAACACCAAATATTGAACAAATACATCTATGATGATATTTTCAAAGAATAAATTAAAGTAATATATTATTCAATTATTTAAAAAATATAACTTTTATAATAGAATAAAATACATTGAGATCGAGACTTCAAGAATTAGTGAAGCTGTTCTCAATATTTCTTCTTATTTAAATACCTTACATGCATATATTTTATTCTTGTTGTCCAAAATATAGATTACACTAAATATCTATACGCCATTGTTTTGTCTATTGCAAATATAAACATATTTTTTTTTTAAAATGAAAATTAGTATTGCTCTAAAATTGGAAATATAAAATAATTTAATTTTAGAAAAACTAAAATTACAGTGATTCTTAAACACATGGTATGTTAAAATAATAATTTATTTTAAATAGTAACAAGTGCAATTTACTGTATGTTAAGTCATATTCTTAAAAAGACTTTATTGCATATCAGAAAGATTTTCCAAGAAAGATGTAAGAAGAGAAATGGACAGAACATCAAATCTTGTACACTTAAGCTTAAACAAGTTTGAGAATTGTCAGATCTTCAAAATCCAGTGCTTTTCTTTCTTTCATAGTTTTTTTTACCGTTAAGATCTTTTGCCGCCGAAAAATTGACAGCCACTATCAACCGTCTGATCAACAAATCCCCAACATCTATGAGGGTCCACCTCATGCAGTGGACCCCACCTGCACCGTTCTAATTCCCAAGAAAGAAAATAAGAGAGTTTTCTCTCTCTATGCTCTTGTCTGTTCCCCCACCACCATCCTTTGAGTCACACCAAAGCCACTGTGATTCCATTCCATCTCTTTTCTTTTCCTCTGAATACCTCTAAAGTTTCCATTTTTCTGACATGGGTATCTCTTATTTTCTGTGTTTTTCGTAGTTTTTATCTTCTCTTGTCTGTTTCGACTTGTCAAGTGTGGTCTTTGTCTGGGGTGCCATCATGCGTTTGGGTTGAAGAATCTGTGAAGTGGGGGGTGTTCCATACGCTGTGGTGCTGATTCTGTTGCTATTCGTGCTTCTTGCTTTTGGGGTGTGTTTATTGTGGGTTCATCTCTTGCGCGTGTGTGTGTGGATTGGTTTTTGGGTTGGAGATGTTGGGCTCAGGTACCAATTTGGTGACCACGGTCATTGGGTTTGGCATGAGTGCCACTTTCATTGTGTTTGTCTGCACCAGAATCATTTGTGGAAGGTTAAGAGGGGGTGTTGAATCTCGGATGGTATATGAGATTGAATCAAGAATTGATGTAGAACAGGTAAGTTCGGCTGTACCTTTTTCTTCCTTCCCCCTTTTCCTGTTTTTGCTTGTGAACGTGGCTTGAATTTAGGTGATTTGTTCAATTTCTATGAAACTTCTTTCAATATTGTAATCTCTATTTTATTTGGTCATGACTCAGCTTATTTTTCTGATCCGGTACTCAGTGTACAAGGAATGAGGATTGCTGCAATTTTCTGTTGTTCTTTCTGACTTTTGATTCTGATGCAAATGCTGCATTCCATATCTAAAAGTAAATCTTGGCTCGGCTATAAGCTTTTAACCAGCTGTAAGGAATTGGGCATTTGTATCAATGAATGTGTATATTGCCCCTTAAGTTAATTGCCATTTGTCATGGAGATACCAAGATTTATGCAGATGTTCTAATCCAATTCGTAATCGAGACTTTTTCTATGTTAATAACATTAACAACTACAAAACCTTATCTTACTAGGTGGGGTCGGGTACATATACATCACATGACACTATTGGGCTGGGTCAAAGACCAAATCTTTAGAGTCAAAAACCAAATCTTCTGATGTATTAACACTACATTCGGGTTCTGATGCAGCGGTTCTAACTCATTTAACACTATTTGAGTCATAGAACATGTCTCTTCTGGGTAACAATTAGCATTAGCAAAAATCTGTCACGAACTCGCGAGTGATCCATGTTTGATATGCTGACAAGGTTTATGTTGGCGTCCTTGCACCACCACCCTCCTTAAAATGAACAAGTTTCATTGTTAATATTTCATATAATTTCAAGTTCATGAATTGAATGTTTCTGGACCCTCCATATAGTGGTGGATCACTGTGTAATTTGTAATTTAGTTTGTCATTCTATATTGTGAAGGTTGGTTGCTTTAGATTTTAATTTTTCATTGTTTACTGATAGCCAGAACATCATGTTAATGACCCTGAATCAGAACCTGTTCTGCTTGATGCAATCCCTACTTTGAAGTTCAACCAAGAGGCTTTCAGTTCCCTTGAACACACACAGTTAAGTTTTAGTCTCTCAATTGTAGGTCACAGAGAACAAGTTCCTATGTTTTCCATGACAGAAGATTTCAAACTGTTACAGTAATTTCTTACTATATAACATTGTTCTTGTAATTTTTGTTATACTAGTTCATAGCACATGATATACTACCAACTGTGACAGATTAATAAGCTCATGTAAGGCGGAGATAGATATATAACTTTGATTGCTTCTGCAGGTGTGTAATATGTTTGGCAGATTACAAAGAAAGAGAAGTATTGCGTATCATGCCCAAATGTGGCCACACTTTTCATCTTTCTTGCATTGATATATGGTTGAGAAAACAATCTACCTGTCCAGTATGCCGTCTGCCATTGAAAAACTCTTCTGAAACAAAACATGCCAGACCTGTGACGTTTACCATGAGCCAATCCCTTGATGAGTCTCACACATCAGAAAGAAATGAAAATACAGAGAGACATGTTGAACCTACTCCTACTGCAGCCAGTGACTCTTTACAACCAAATCCAGGTGAACAAGGAGCAAGACAATCTTAGAGAGCTAAAGGGGTTGTTCAGCTAAAGAAGAGAAGAAGAGTGAAAAATTTCTGCTTTTATAGAGGAATGCTTCTAATTATAGATTGGATTCAAATTCTTTGTCTGTGATATGGCCTTCATATTAATCTCTCGGTGGTGTAAATATGTTTTCTTTTGTAGCATATGAAGGCCTAGTTTTTGGTGGAATCTCTTGCATACCATGTTTAAGTTCTTTTCTCCATGGTATCACTAAATCAAGCATTCTACTCGTTAATGCTCAACAGTTAAACAAATGTTGGAACTTGGATTACATATTTTTCTTGTACAATTTTTTTTTCATCAGCAAATTTTTTCTTTATAACGCTTCTTGTTTTTATCATAGCATGTATCTTGAAAATTTGGATAGTGAGAAAGAAAAAAGTCATAATTACATTAAGCAACCATTTGTGCCAGCTATTGAGGATCCATTTTTAATAATATTTATGGCAGAAACCAAATATATACCCTCAAAACGGCCGGTGGTCCTATGTAGCAGCTAATAACAATAACTGCACCTGTAAAATTGTACCGAATATATCTATCTGTAAATCTAATACACTGAAGTATTATAAAGAATTCAAAGAGAAAAGTTTTGTTCTGTCATAAAATATGTTTACTTAGCAGGATAGGTTCTCTTAAGTAATGTTGAAGCTAGAGCAAAACGAATATGCAATACTTGAAGACCAGGAATTCTGGCATAAATGTTAAATCTGTAAATAGCATTAACAAATGTGTTATGATCCCTTTTTCATGATATTGGCTACAAATTAGGAATAATTCAACTTTATAAAACTCCTTCATACAAACTTATATATTATGAAATGTTTTTATTTTTGGTTGATGTAAAAGGAAATGGACTTTAAGTCTAATTCTACCGGTATAGTTGAAATGAGATTTTCAATCGAATATAATACAATTTATATATATATATATATTATAATTTGTTGCGATGTAAGTTGTACATAAAATGTGATTAATAATTGAAAATGTGGCTGTGCTATTTATGGAGGAATAGAGAATCAATCTAGAATGCCTTAAAATGTTTACAAATGGCAGATCATCTTGCAAGTTGTAACTATGATCATGTATCCATGTGCAGTGTGTTAGCTTCAATCTAGTTTTTGCAGGAAAATGAGGAAGCTAATGGAGTTTAGATCGATCTGGTATTTTCATGTGAAAGTGTTGGTGGTTAGTCGTGTCTGTGAGGCAGATGATGATGTTAATATGCTGCACGGTTTAAAGTATTTCATAAAGGTCAATTCTAACTTTGGATTTTAGTGCAAAAATGAAAGGAATAATGACAAGTTAAGGAAGTGGTTTGATAGTTTCAGTGTTAGAGAAGAATCACAACTAAAAGAATCATAACTAGAGAAGTACTCTTGGCCCACTGCTAGAGTTTTATTATTATTTTTATACTTCTAACTATTCATGACACCCCGGAATATTTTTTAATTTTAAATAAAAATATTTAAAAAAGTTTGAAAAATATAAACTCAGATAAAAGAATAACTTTTAAGTACAGTTAAACGTTAAATATTAACGTAAATAAATTTAGTTTTTAAAAATTTAAATTTAAATAAGTTC
>Ga0123341_1007272_pt1 | contig 10077 bp, 9 predicted proteins | sample Turbeapinknodule_FD_89959 | JGI IMG/M metagenome (GOLD analysis project Ga0123341, IMG submission 89959) | Root nodule microbial communities of legume samples collected from Mexico - Turtle bean Mexico pink nodule | ecosystem: Host-associated > Plants > Roots > Nodule | place: Mexico: Nepantla...
AAAAAATAATAATAATATTGAATCAAAGATAGTTAAGTTTGAAGTGAAGAGATGAAATCTTATTACAATATATTTTATAAATTCTATATTTATATAATTAATGTATATCTTATTTTTATTATATTATATTTTTCTCATTATTTTCATATCTATTATATCCTCAAAACTAAACAAATCGTTAACATTTGAAAAACACATTTGGACAATATTTTTATAACGAGGTCACGTCTTTATTTATCAAAATAGAACTTTTTATTTTCTAATATCACATGTTCCATTTACTATGTATCACCTTTTCCATTTACTATATTTAAATATAATACTTTATTCGTAGAAGTTTTTCCATTAGTCAAATAAACAAGTGTTATGAAAACCTTATTTTAACATTGATATAAAATGTTAAGCGATGAATGATGAAAGTATGATTTTTCAATATGGCAGTATGTTCCCCCCAAATTAAATTCCATTTTTTTCCAATGAGAAAATTATCTAAAAAAATAAAAAGGTTTCAAATTTATTATACAGGTCAATTGTGTCTTTAGTTCATTAAATTTCATCTAAATCTAGTTTTAGTTATTCGAATTAAAAAAAAGAGTATTTTAATTCTTGAAACTTGAAAAATATGAATTTTAATTGTAAATATAAAATTTGAAAGACTAAAAAATAACACTACAAGAAATAATAATATTAGCTTCTGAAAAAAAACCCACACAAAAAGTAAAAAGGAAGACATTAAATAATACTTAGAGTGAGTTTACTGTCTCATTAAGTTGGCACTAATCCAAAGGTTGCTAATGAATAATGGAGACTACGAGGAACACAATTATTTTTTTTTTATGATTTGAGTGTCCGTTTAAAACCTTTTTATTCTTACTATAATTAATATTTAATTTTGTGTCTCTATGTAAGATTTGGGGATACTAATAATGTCTCTTACTTAGTCCTCACTTTTTTTTTTCAGCTAATTACAATTTTTTTTTAGTGTAAATTTTAAAAATTTGAGAGATTAAAATATTTTTTTTTAAATTGAGAAAACAAAACTAGGTTTATCTTAAATTGAAGAACTATAGTTCAGCATGTTCTTATTTGTAGAAAAGAGAGAGAAGAAAAAAAAACGTAGTTGGTCAGTTTTTGAGTGGTTTCTTCACCTCATTAACCCCAGAATTTATATAGAGAAGAAAATGTTATGCCCTTTGTTTAAGTCATTGATTTGAAGTGTTTCATAATTTGATTTGAAGTGTACTAAAATTGAAAAATAAAATTGAATTGTACTTACCGAAGTGATTTAACGTTTGACACGAACTTTACCCGATTATCAATGATAACGGACACGACATTGTTCGGCCTAGAAGACGGAGATAAAAAGGATGCTTTGATGAGATTGGCATAAATGTTTGGTTAAATGACTAAAACCCAACCTTTCCTCTCTCCACATCTCATCTCATACTTTATAATTAACTGCTACAAAGAAATACGTTTATCTTTTGAAATCCTTTGTTTGAAAGATGACATTTATTTAATTAGATGCGAGTGTTTAAAGAGAATAGCTTTTAACTTAGAAGAGTTAAAAAAACGTGAATTATTTTCAGGAAAGTAAAATCTCTTATATATTTTGTTTTAAGATTTGACGTAATTAAAAATGGTGATCCCTGCACATTTTATGAGCACAGGACATCACAAGTGGGCTTGTCACCAGTATGACCAACAAAGTTTAATGTGAACTGTGTAACTGCCATTCCTTAGGTTGGGCCATTTTAAGATCTTCTTTTGGAAAAGGCTAACAATAGTCTTTAAGAATTTTTTTTGGTGTGATTTGTAATATTACTAAAAATTTGTTAAGAGTATGATTATTTTTTACAGGGAGTAAAGTAAAGGGGTATTGAATGTTGTGAATTAAATGTGGAAGAAGGTTGAGAGACGAAAAGAAAGAAAAGGGAATGAGTTCCACATTTCTTGTAAGACCCTTATAGAAAGAGTTGACGGATAGGAAAGCTACAAATGAGTTGTGCATTAATGTGGCTCCACCAAATCCTCTACCATTGTCTCATTTGCTTCCTTCATCATTGCTATTCCCATGTGATGCTGCCTCTCTCTCTGGTTAAGAGAGAAAGAGAATGAAGCCTACAAGTTTTGAGTATGCATTTTAGGGTCACTCTCACCCTCAACATCTGCACATCACATGAAAATGTATTTTCTCAACACCAAAGTTAATTGTGACAAATTATATGGGACAGGTCCTTTCATATATTGGCCCCAATATACACCCCCATTTCAAACATGAGGTGCTGTTCAGCTTCATCAACTTCTCACCACATATACCATCTTGCCCTTCCACTTTGCATTCTTCTTTTTGCTTCTTTCAAAAGATTAATAACAAAGTTAAAGACAAAATCATCACTGCCATGCATTTCATTGTACTAATTTCTCTATCACATTTATGCCTATCTATTGCTCTGTTCCTCTGTGGATTCAGAATCTACATCATCAATTAAATCATGTTATTTGTTACTACTTTAAATGAAATATTAGTATCTTTGTGATAGTTGAGTTCAGAAGAGGAGCATGTAAGTGTGGTAATTTATAGGATTAAAATGTGTAAAAAAAATGAAGCATCCTAAGGGTGAATGGAGAGATAAAATTCGGGCAATGATGATGAAAATGGTAGTGCATTTGATATTGGTATTACGTGACAGACCGACAAGGTGTAATTAAACAAGGGCAGACATTAGCCAGCTCAAATGCATTGGCATTAGAGCCTAATTAGGGGACATTCAAGATTAGTTTAGTACAGTTTTTGATATAATTGCAAAAATACTGTGCTTAGCAGTGCCCATAGATCTTGAGCATTTACTTGGGATTTTAAAAGTATGGTCTAATTTTTGGCAGAGAAGCAAAATAGTTATGAAACAGCAGGTTAGGTTTACTAAAATAACATGAGCTGTCCATTTACTAAAATAAAGAATTCTATTATTGAGGGCCACCTGGTACTAGTATCCCCATTAAGAACAAACACTGATGAATAATGGAGTTTTTATTTTCTGGGGTACTCAACACAGGCATTGATTTAAGTGCAAACTTCGAAACATATAAAGTAGTAGTCGAAAGTAAAAGTAGAAACATAAATTTGAAGCCATGCAGAGCTAAATTTTATTTGGAATGTAGATTTTGTCATCTAGCTAACCACAGGGGACACTGCTTAGATGTTAACGCGGAAGAATGCTGAGACAAACCACAAACCAACACAACCCTCCACCAACACAAAACCAATCAAATTTCTTCGCGGATTACTAGGACTATTTATGAGAGCGATGCCAAATACTACTAATAATTACAACAGATATGGGATAAAAAAATACGTGAAACATTATTTTCTTGTTTTATGTGAGATTGGTATGCTCAAGGCGTAATCTGCGATTCCCATGATTCTCATTTCTCACCAAAACCTTAGTGGTACTTGGATTATCATCCACACCCACATATCATAATATACTATATATATATGGTAGAATGCCGAATCATGATATTATAAAAAAACAATATATGGCAGGTGGTGGTGTGAATAATAATAGCAATAGAATACTATCATTAATTGTACCGTACTAATTACATTCACACAATTCTCAAGATTAACATGAGAGGAATAAATGAGTGGCAATCACGTCCAGGTCCAGGAGTAGGAGTGTGCAAATTTGCAGTTGAAATTGAAAGAGAGAAAAAAATGAAGAGGAGATGGAGATGGAGATGGAGATGGAGATGGAGAGGTAATTATGCAATGGGGCCACATGGTGGTTCATGGCATGGCATGGCATGGTTTGGTTCCTTTAATAAAAGCTAAAAAGAAAACTGAAATCAAGAGGACAAGAAGAACTCCCCTAACCACATGCATTTTGGGGACCAGCAAAGGGTGATAAACTAAAATTCTCTCCCCCACTCCACGGAAGGGGATGAGAAGATCCCAAAAAGCAGTACACAAGCTGTTCCTCTAAATCTTACTTCTTACTAAATTACAACTCAAATGCCGCAAATCCCATAAAAGAAAACCAATAAACAATGTGTTGCATGCTGGATTATGGTCCCCTTTGCTTCAAAAGAACATTTTATGTCTTAAAAGTACTACCTTCTTACTTTAAATCCTTCAAGGTAACACAAATCTTACTCTTCTGCATGGCCCTGCCAAACACCACTTGCAATAAATACAAGGAAGCTACCACGGACCCAACCCAACTAGTTTCCCCTTCAATATCGTTTAATAAACAAACAATAAATAACTCACACTGTCCAAATACGTCCTTATCCTAATTCTTCATTATATATATATACACACTTCATGCTATCTAACTAACTATATACCTTTTTATTTTTTGCCTGTGTTTATATATATATGTATATTCTTCTTGCCCATCAATCTATTAATAATTTGGATTTATTTTTCTGAATATCTACTGGTATGGCAGTATTAGCCAGCGAACACATAACAATACAAACATGTACGAAATTGCGTGGTGCTGAAGAAGGAACTTAGAAACCCAACAACCATGGGATTTCGGAATCTTACCTGTATACCATTTACTCTTAAATCAAGAAAGGTTCAATTTTGCTTTGGCACTACTAAACTATACCATGCAATGCAATATAATTAAGAAAGGGATATTATGACATGTCTTTCTTGGAAAGCGAAGGACAGTGGAGTTCAATTCCTAACCGGTTACTTACTAGTACCACTCATGAGTTTTGTTCTAGAAGTCGGGAAATTACATCTAGGGAGATTGCAAAAGTGCAGAGCGCATTGAAAAGCTCATGATTCTTCATCATGGAGGCTGAAGTTACGAACAAAATCTAAACCAATGCTTCTTCTTTGGGGTGAAGCAGTGATAAAGGTTTATGGGTATTGATGTCAGTGAGTGGCAGATTGTAGAAGTGGTTTAGAAATTCGGGTTCCAATGTTCCTTCGTCTGCTTCCTACCTAGCTCCTATGTAACCATACCTTACTGTTGCCTGTCTTTTAACATTATAATAATAATAATAGTTTATTGGAGAATATTTCTTCAACACAAAATCGGGACAGCAAAAAGTTGTATGTTTGATTTTGTAGCATATCTATTACTTTTATAAATGTGTATACAAAATAATTGTATTCGATGTTACAGATAGTCTGTCTTATATCTAAATAGTCGAATTCCACTTGATTTGCAAGTCACCAAAATGAAAGGAGATGATTACTAATGATGGATTGAGTTGTCTTGTTAGAGAAAAAGTTTGGCTTATTGTGCTGCGTCTAGTGCATTATTTTGAGTTATCCGATTCTGGAGAAAAAGGTTCCTTACTTGCGTATAACTTGAAATAATAAAACCCTCGTAATAAAATAAAATTGAAAAACAAAATGTATGAATTAACAGGTCGTTTTTTGCTTACCCGTGACCCTTCCATCGGGGTACACAATTCTGTACTTTTCAGGAGCAATTGTATAACGTGAAGGTTGAGAAAGAGTTTAAAAACGATATGATGCATTTTATTTAATATGGAGCGTAGCAATTTGAAAATGCGGAGAGCATATATATATTTAATATTTAATTAAATTTTGATGAAGAGTGAAGAATAGAAAATAATGATGATGAGAAAAGAAAAGGGCCAAAAATTGATTACAAAATTAGAAAAGTCTGTAAAAAAATGAAGGAAAATATACAGAGGATGATGGAGAAGCGAAGAGAAGAAGGAGGTATGTAGGGAATTGTTAGGCATGTACTGGTTCTAGTCCTATAAGTGAAAGAAAAGGAAGCTAAATTGCAATTGGCAAAAGACACTTGGCCAAGAAACAGATGGTGGAGTCCCTGAGCTGAAGAAGGCACCTATACAGTTGAGTTGAGATGAACTAGGAGGAGGAGGGTTGAGGTTGAGGAGGAGGAGGAGGAGGAGGAGGAGGCGGCGGAGGAGGGCAGTGAGGATGGTCCAGCGTGGACAAGTGTCGGAAAATGATTGGAGCGCCGTACTGAGGGTAGAGTAGCATGAGGACCGTTGGTGCGTGCTGATAACTAGGGGCCAACCTGAAACTAAAACGCTGCAGTATGATTGCGAGGGCCAGTTTGGTTTGTAGCACTGCCAGGTTTTGTCCGATGCATGTGCGCACACCCACCCCAAACGGTATGAAGGCCAAAGGATGGTTCGCGGCGCGGGCCACCCCCTCGCTGAAACGCCCAGGATTGAACTCGTTGGCGTCGTTTCCCCATATGGCCTGATCGTGATGAACGGCCAGGATTGGAATCAACAGCTCCGTCCCACGTGGTATCTTGTACCCCCCCAACTCCACGTCCGTCTTGGCACGTCTGATTGTGGCGATGGTGGGCGGGTACAGCCTCAGCGACTCGTTCACAATCATGCTCACCTGCACCACATCACACCCAAACACATTATTCACCCACTGCTTGAGAAGATGTTCCCTTGAGAAGGTCTCCACATAATAACCATAATTAACTTGCTTACCGTCCTCAGCTTTGCAACATGGTCTTTGGTTGGAAGGTCACGTGATCCACACATCTTGAGAACCTCCTCACGTGCCCGTACCTGCCAGTGTGGGTGCATAGCTAGGAGAATGGTCGTCCACGTCAGCAGGTTGGATGTGGTCTGTTTCCCTGCAAAGAAAAAGCTCTTGCACTCTTCCACAATGTCATCCACTGTCACATTCGTCGAATTCCTGTTCGACGCCTCAATCATTAGCCCCAACAAATCCTTTGCCCCCTTCTCCACCCTCTCCGTGTTCTCCCTCCGTCGCTCTATCAGCTTCACCAGCGATTTCTTTATCTCCTTCTCCAACTTCCATGACTTTATATTCCTCCTTGTGGGCACAAATCTGCACATACACATTCACCCCCTAATTTCCTGTTAATTTCCAATTTCCAGATTAATCACTCAATTAAATGGATATCAATCACTTACCTGTAACCTGGAATGAACACTTTCTGGAAGGCGTCGGCGGCCAAGTCCATCTGTTGCCCCTGTAGCCGGAAAATGGCTTTTCCATCTTCGTAGCTGCTTCCGAATGCCGTCCTCGTAATGACATCCTCTGTCAGGCTCTGAAACCACTCCGAAACTTCGATTTCCACCTCACCCTTCTCACCCATTGCCGACCACTTTTCCAACATCTCAACCACGCTTGTTGCCATCACCGGTATCAGCAACTAATTAAAAAACGTCTACCTTTAGACACCCAAATCTCATTTATATATTTAAAAAAAAGGATTCAGTATCCATATACTTGTTTTAATAATAATAACAATGGGGCGGGGTAGGACTTAATTAATTACTTTGAGATTCTCCATGTGAAAAGTGGGAGAGATAATTCTTCGATGGTGAGCCCATTTTTCTCCTTTGAGGCTAAGGAGGCCATCACCTTCTAGCTGCTTCACAAGGGGTGGAGCTTCGTTTTTCTCGTAAAATTCTGACTTGGATGTGAAGATTTCCCGGATGAGGTCTGGATCAGAGACGGTGAGACGAACGGTGGGTCCAAACCAAACTAGGAATGTTGCACCTGGATCAAAAAAGTACTATTAATTAATAATTAATTAATTAATTAATTAACTAACTGATTCATTAGTGAATAATATTAAAGTTACTAATTTTTGGTTTATTAGTGTGTTGGTAGGATTTGAAAAGGTGTGATTAAAAAAGAAGGGTGAGGTGAAATGGGGATTGATTTTTAACACAAAGTTGGAAGTAGCACAGTCCCGCAAGTAGTAAGTGTGAAGTTTGCAAAAGAGGAAGAAGCAGGAAACATGACAGCCATTAGTTTCAGAGGGGGCATGGATAGTGTAGTGTAGACCCTACAGCACAGAGACATTGAGAGAGATAACAGGAGGTAGGAAGAAGACAAGTCAATTTTAAACCAAACATATACAACAACATTGTCACATTTCAATTCCTCGCATACAAAAACAAAACAAAGAGGACAATGGAAAAGCAGATGACAACTCCGCAATGCCAACAGAGTGCACTTACACATCATAAAAATTATTATCACTGTATACATTCACGGCACTTAGTCAACAAGCTAGATATATGTTTCTGTGTGTATTTTTCTTTTTAATAGTGAAATGAAGTTAAGAATATGGACAATATTTGTATTACTGACACCCTTACAGAGCACGCAGTCACTGGGAAACCAATGTCTGATTACATTGCACATCAAGCCGAAGGCTTGTTGGATTTTGAGGCAAGAAAGGATTGCTCAAGGAAGGAGGGTAGTTATCAAGAAAGAAGGGAAAAAGGGAGAGAAGGAGGAGGAGGTAGCTACCGTCCAACCCTGGAACTTCAACATCATGCATCAAACGGCAAGGAAGTAACAAACTGAGAAAAAGAAAAGCCTGAAAAGTTTCGAAAAAGTAGCACCCTAAATCCGGAAGGGGTCCTTGGAGGGTTGAAAAGCATAAAATTGCGATGGAAGTATGAAAGAAGTAGGAAAAGAAAGATGATGATGATGGCAGTGAAGAGCGCGAACTTTAAGGATGGTGAAGAGGAGTGGTGGTTGGAAGCAGGCAGAGAGAGGAGTGAAAAGGGTGTTGGAAGAAGAAGTGCATTAGTTGGGTTTTGAAATTGAGAAATGAAAAAGGTGGAAGAGAATGTATACCATAAATTTTCTTCCAGTGATGGTAGAAGGAAAGGACTCTGGGGAGAATGTTGTGGGAGAAAGGCATGGGTTTGGAAGAGGCCTTCAACATCATGGCGACAAGTTCCTTAACGTTTCCAATGAAGAAACGATAAGGGGGTCCTCTGATGCCTTGCTTGGAGAAGTGGCCTTGAATTTTTCTGGGTCGCCACCAGAGGAGGACGGTGAGCTTGAGGAGGAAGAAAAAGAACATGAAGGAGAGGGAGAGAAGCTTGAGGGAGGAGAAGAGGCCGTCCATATATGGTATGGTATGGTTTTGTAGTTAAGATGAGATGAGAGAAGACAAGAGGGAAAATGTTGCTTGGTTGGTTTCTGTATCTCCTTAGTGTGGACACAGCACACAGCACACAGCACACAGACACAGTGGTGCAGAGAGAGCAGGGTCTGGGTTGGGTTTGCTTCTTATCTGCTTTGTTATGTTGGTTGTTAGTGGCTTGGCTTTTTAATACTAGAGTGAAGGACATGAAGAGAGAGAGAGAAAGATGAACTAACCAAGGCCAACGGCGTAGGGGCCGCCACTCCAATCCTAAGGGTCAACCAATGTGAACCATATTTAAAACGTAACAAGACCATGTTGCCCTTCTTCTCTTTTGGATTTTAGCACCCACATCTTTTTCTTATTTTACTTCTTCTTCCTTCTACTACTTACATTTTCCCATTTTCTTCACACACGCTTCTCACATTTTCTTACTCAAAATCTCTCTTTAGCTTCCTACATCATACTGCTTTACACTCCCAACCAACAAAAAACATACTCACTAATGTCAATTTTACCTTCTTTCTTATCTTAATCTTTATATTTTAAAACAAAATCCTCACAAACTAAAAATAACATTATATCATAATTTTTACTATTTACTGTAAATCTAAAACATGACCTGTATACATTCAAAGTTTATTATTATAAATTTCAATTATGATGTCATTTAAAATATTTATCTGTTTTTAAAGTTGATTATAAAAATATTTCATCCGCTAAAAAAAATTAGAACATTACTTGATTGAAATATCAGCAAGCATACACGATCACCCAAACAATTATTAGATATTATATGTTTGATAAGAAAAAACTTTATACCACTTAATAATTTTGCTCAACTTAATCTCAAATGAAATGAATCAAACACAAATAGAAAAGTAGTTTTAAGAAACACGTTTTCAGCTTTCCACTACATGTAGAATTTGTCAACTTGAAAATTAATTTATCATCTGATGATTAATTTAAGGTAAATTACATGCACCACCTTTACAAAAAATATTTAAAACTTAAACCTTTAGTTCTAGTAAAATGAATAACGTTTTTATAAAAAATGTTTTCACTTTTTAAAAAATTAAAAAATATCTTTATTGTCACGTGGCTCATGTTTTTTTGATAGAATTGTCAATATATATATATATATATATATATATATATATATATA
>Ga0123341_1007275_pt1 | contig 10076 bp, 8 predicted proteins | sample Turbeapinknodule_FD_89959 | JGI IMG/M metagenome (GOLD analysis project Ga0123341, IMG submission 89959) | Root nodule microbial communities of legume samples collected from Mexico - Turtle bean Mexico pink nodule | ecosystem: Host-associated > Plants > Roots > Nodule | place: Mexico: Nepantla...
ATATATATATATATACACACTCATAATGTGATAGACCCATTATACTAAAAGTTGTATTATTCATGTGTTGAACATTGATTCCCCTAAAAAAATCTGAAAAAAATGATACAATTTAGGCAATACTTCGCTTCACGTGGTTCCATAAAAATACCAGCTATGAAATCATAGAAAAGTTTTCATCTAGCATTATGTTTTTGGCTATCGAGTGAGCCAGTTCATGATCATCAGCATAGTAGCAATATATGGCAAAGGATATTATGAACTATGATATAAGAAAAGGAATATGGCAGAGAAAAGATAACTAAATAGCAAAAAGGTAGGAGCAAAGGTAAAGGGAAAATCTCAGGCAATGAATGCACTAAAATAATTCTGAAACAAACTAGAAAAAGTGTAATACAAAATACTAGTTCCAACTCTACACTTTTCTAAGCAAGCAAAAGCCTACTGCCTCATTGTCAAAACTGCGTGTTAACATTATTTAAATTTGAAACCAATGCAGACGCCTCCTGTGAAGACCAATCATCTTATTTTGTGTTATACAACTAAGTCTCCTCAATGCAGTTGAAGGGGTTGAATCAACTGATGGTACTTTCAAACTGGAAACTAAGTTCCTCCCACTGTAGTGCTTGATCCGTAAGGACTCATGTGCATCCACTCACTTTATGTCTCGCTATGTGCCGAATGCAGCAGTGGCAGCAACTGAGGCCTCATTATTGTTTCGACATTTGAAATGTCTTGAGCTCTTGCTGCCACTAACTCTGAAGATTCTTGAGTTCTTTCCACCTCCAACATTGAAGGTTTTGATGCATATTCATCTGATTTAAAAGTCTGGTATGCCACTTGATCGCGATGAATACTCAGTCACCAACTTCAAAAACATAGATGACTTGTCCTCTAACAGTCTTGATGGAGTGTCAAACTCTGCAACTCGACCTGTAAAATGTCAAAATTGACTTCATAAGCACCAAGTGTGAACCATAATGAATCAAGTCCAGCCCAACCATCCCAATAACTCAATATTATAACTCATTTCAGTTTTATTTCCTTCTTGTGCAAGGTGATTGATGTTAATTATTTTTAATGATTGTAAGTTACTTCATTTAGATTGTATGTTACTTCATTTACTTGGCATGTGAAAGTTACTTTATTGGAACAATTTCCCAAAGCTGCAATATACGCACCGTCACTGAGTACCATCACTAGATCACTGTCAATAACAGTAGGAATACGATGTGCAATAGTGCAGACAGTGCAATCTCTAAACTCTCTTCGAATAATCTTCTGTATAAGATTATCAGTAGCAGTATCGACTGATGCAGTTGCTTCATCAAGTACAAGTATCTTTGATTGCTTCAACAGAGCTCGACCCAAAGAAACAAGTTGTCGCTGTCCTACACTCCAATTATCTCCATTCTCCAGCACTGCAGATTTTTTAAAAAAAAATCTTAACATTAGCAACTCGTGATTCCAAACATTTCACCTTTCATTTCTCATTTTTCAGGGCGTGGAAAGAAAAGATAAAAAGGCATATTCCAGTTGTTGATGTCCTACCTGGCATATCAAGCTTTCGCTCTGTTTCACGGATGATCTGACTAAGTTGAGACTTATCTAAGGCCTGTGAAAAATTAAACTCAAAGCAATCAAGCAGAGGTAATCTCCTACTCCTACTTTAGTAATGATAATAGTACTCATTTTCTCTACTAAAAATAATTTCTTATTTATCTCAAACTATAGGTACACATTTGAAACCCAAATGCAATAGGATTTATTTTTTGCTGTGCAGTTTTAAATAAATATAATTATTCAATTAATACATACCTCCCAAATCTCTTTATCAGAGTGCTCTTCAAGAGGATCGAGATTTCCTCGAATGGTGCCTTCAAACAAGGTTGGATCTTGTGGTATGATACTCAAATGGCTTCTAAGGTCATGAAGGCCAATATCTGAAATATTAATGTTGTCTATAAAGATACTCCCTGCTTCTGGTTCAACCAATCGAAATAATGCTTGAATCAAGGTAGATTTGCCACTGCCAGTACGACCAACTATTCCAATCTTCTTTCCACCAGGAAATATGCAGGATACTCCATGCAGCACCACAGGAAGATTTTCCTTATAACGTACCTTCAAAAGGAGATACATCATCATGAGAGAGAGCTATTTGCAATAGAAAAATCATTATAAAACCTTTGATGCATGTAAAATTGCTAGGAGCATGATTTAGATGCAATTAGCAATAAATTCACCTATTAATAGACAGAAGGCAAAAACAAAACTTCATAAGATGAAATTAAAGACAAAATAGAATAAGCCTTCTCAGTAAAAATAAATAACATTCTTAATGTGAAGCTTAGTTGAGTACCTTCAGATCAATTAATTGGATTGTCCCACTCTCAGGCCATGAGGATGGAGGGCGTGAATCCTCAATAACAGCTGGCGCTTCACAGGGAATTTGGCTGTACTGATAAATTCTTTCAATGGATATAATTTTATTTTCAAGTTTGCAAAAACTGAGTATCCACCGTGATAGACGTGCATTTAAATTCAGGCCATATGTTACTGCAAGTCCAGCCATGCCTTCACGGAAAAGTAACAGTGATTAGCAACAGATGTTATCTATTATTGCATTCTGCAAGATCTCAAGCCATCACTTATGCCCTTTCCTATCCTATCACACAGTGCAATACCAATTATATCATAAACAGCTTGAAGTGGAATTAAAATGCAAGTGTAACGGACTGAATCAAGAAAACAGTGTAAAACAGCTACGTTAAAGATGCAATCAAAATGACAGTTGTTAAAAAAGTTGAGAACGTCCATCTACAACAGTCTAACTACCAAGAGCCTAGATCTCTTTTAAAGTATAATTTAAACCTAACTCTTAAAAAGTACAATTTAAACCTAACTCAACTTCACAAAATCAGATTCTAAGGTGAGGTTTGCACCTTCTTATACTATAATTTGATCATATTTGTAGTCAAAGTGGGTTATCCAACAATAACTTATTAGAAGGGATTATTATTCAGTAATAACTTCTAACAATGCTACATTACCTAATCCTCCAGCAAATCACTGTGAAAATAGGGATGCAAAACAAGTAATCAGAATAAAATACTCACTGGGATCAATACTTCCATGGGGAAGGCTAACAAGTAATACCAGGCAGAAAGCAAATACAAAGGTTGAAAGTAATTCCATGCGCAGGCAGAGCCACTCAATCGCTGCAAGACTACAGAAGAATGGTCGTGCAAAACAATCCAGAAGATAGAGATTCCTCTTCATGAACCTTTTTTCTTGTCCAAACCCTCTAATGGTGGCTGCTCCCGCAATTGATTCACCAAAAAGATGAATAATTGGAGATTTCTGGATGCTCACAATACGTACCAGTTCCCTTGAGGAAGCCATGTAGTATTTCTGCGAGGTATTAATTGATGGTCAAAATTTTCATCTGATCACAACTCAGGGTAGTACAGAAGCAAGAAAGAAAAGATGCAATGTATTAATGAAGAATTTATAGTCCTTTATCACTGTGTCTTCTCCTTTCCCTTTAATAATTTGTTCCCAAAAAAGTGATGAATTGATATTTCTCAAATAAATGGACCTTATTCTATCTTTCATGAGTTCATTTTTGGCTTAAGCACAAGTTTTTTTCTGTTTCTTTCAAGAAAGCAGTTTTAAATATTAAAAAGATAAGCAGATCTCTAATTACCTGCATCCACAAACAAATAATAGCCATTGGGACTACTAGGAGCAAAATTTGCCATGTAACATCTGTCATTACAGCAACAATGCCAATAAGCTGTATTGTTGATGAAGCAAACCCTCCAAGTCTGAAAGGAATGTCAAGGTCTACAACAGTTTGATCAATTGAAACCTGGATTATACAAATAGGCCATTATATGATGTACACCACACACGAAGAGACGATAACAGAAACACAGGGAGAAGGGGGTAAACAATAGAACTTACACGATTCAAGATCCTTCCAGCTGGTGTAGAGTCAAAGAAAGACATTGGTGCATGGAAAATGCTTCTAAGCATGTTGAAAAAGAGTTTCTGTGAAGCTTCTAGACCAAATGTAGCCACGAGAACAGACTTTAAAAAAATGAACCATGAGCTCCCAAAAGCCAGGGCCATGTATACAAGAAGAAGAACAGTAGGTGTTACTTTGGGCTGGTCTCCCTCAGTTTGAGGATTTGCCCAAGCCATCCACCAACTACTAGAAATCTGGAGGAACTGAAATAATGTTTGTGCCATGATTATGAGTGGAATCAATAAACCTTTATATGCTGCAGCCATGTACGACCAGTAGACCATCATGCTGACTCTACCTCTAACCCTCTCCTCTTCCTGAACAAGCTGTTTTTTCCTTGAGCGTTTTGCTTTCTTCTTCTCCTTAATTGCTTTCTGATCTGATGATCCCTCTTGAACTTCCTTTGCCAAACTGTCAATATCCTTTGCAGAAGAAATGGACGTCTTACTCTTCATAATAGATTCATCCAAAGGTACATTTTCATCTGAATCTTCTGAGTGATTAGGAATATCCATGGCCTCTATTGCTTCATGGTGAGCTGAAACTAGAGTTTTAAAATCCGTTCCTGCTAGGAAAAGATCATCATATTTTCCTGCCTGTATGATATGACCTTCTTTAAGAACCTTCAAAATTGAAAAAATAACGTGAGAAAGAGAACTAAAAGAGAATTCTTGAAAGAATAAAATATCTTTATAGGCAAAGATAAATTACACAACTTGACAAATAAAGGGAGACTAGGGACCAGTGATGTACCAGACAAGAAAAGGAAAAGTTTTTTAAAGTAGTGGCAAAACATTCAACTACCATAATGACCAATACATTGGAGTAACTCAGTAGGAAGCTGCCATAAAACAGAACAATATCATGGGAGGGAGCCAAGAGTTCCATTATCAAATAAGCAGCTTTACTAGATTGTGTGCACAGATAAATTTCATATAGATGCAAAACTAATAACTTTCCCCTCTCCTTGATGTTACAGCTTGTCGACATCTCATGTCAATCTATAATATTATCACGTTAAAAATATTGCATATTCAATCTTAAAACTGACTGCTTTGTTGTTTTACACATGTTTCCTTGACATGTCTGAAGTAGTAAAGATTTGGCAGTATATACTTGTGAAGTTCTGTTTTTTTACGTATTGAAAATAGTAAAGGAAATCAAGAACCATACTTCAAAAGAGTGAAGGTGTTATGAAAGACCAGATTCAATATAAAAAGAAAAAATAAAGAACCCAACCAGGATATGGGGAGAGAGAAAAAATGCATCAAAGTGAAACAGTAGAGAGCAATTCCAACCCCTGATCATGCAGGGAATACATAACGTTGAAAGGCAAAAAAACAAAAACACCTGAAATGAAATATAAACATCATCCAGGTCTTTTATTGCATAAATGTGTAAGACAAAATAAGGCCATACCAGTATCATATCAGCAGAAGGAAGAAATTCAACTTGATGGGTCACAAAGATGACTGTCTTATCTGCTAACGCTGTCAATACATACTCCTGCAGTTACATGACATGCAAATTAAGCCAAACCAAATACATTTAAACTGTACACCCAAAAAATCATTTAAACAGCATCATTAACTCCAAGCTTAAGAAAGCTAACCCTAAATAATTCCGATCCAGTGTGGGCATCAACTGCACTGAAGGGATCATCAAGGAGGTAAATTTCAGCATCTTGGTAGAGTGCTCGTGCAAGCTGAACCCGCTGCTTCTGGCCACCGCTCAAATTTATACCTCTGTCACCAATAATTGTTTGATCTCCATGTGAGAAAAGCTCTAGATCCTTTTTCAGTGAACAAGCATGAAGAACTTTCTTGTACTTCGCTTTGTCCATTGGGGTGCCAAACAGGATATTTTCTTCTATATTTCCTGACTGAATCCAAGCAGATTGGGAGACATATGCAACAGAACCACACACTTTTACCTGCAGGATCGTCCAATTCATCAGGTAAAACGGACATAAACAAGAGTATTTCAAAAGTACAAATAGCTATGCATAAAGATAAATAAGATTTAAAATATTATTCTATCTTAGAAATAACGTACTTCACCAGACAGCTTTGGAATCTCTCCAAGGATGCAAGAAAGAAAACTTGACTTCCCAGAACCAACCATGCCACAAACAGCCACGTTCATCCCCTTTTCCACTTTCATGTGTATTCCTGATAAAGTAGGCCTAGGCAAAGAAGTAGCCCAGCAGAAGACACCATCCCTGATTTCTATGGCCATGTTAGAAATGCCACGCGGCATGACGATGGTCGCATCTTCCTGCAATTCTTCATCCTGAAGGTAAGTAGTTATGCGATCAAGAGAAACTCTTGTCTGAGCCATGGTTGACACCAAGTCAGGAAAATTCCTCAGAGGTTCTTGGAGAATTCTGAAAGTAGCTAGAGCAGAGAGAACACCACCTGCAGTCAACTGACCCCCCAAAAGTATGCAAGTAGCAAAAGTTACAGCTGAAACAAATATAGGGGAGCTCCAGAATATGAAAGTTATGAAAGCCTGAGTGTAGAGTGATTTCCTTAGCCACTTGAACTCTACTCCACGCATTTCCTCCAACTTCAATCGGTATCTGTCCTCCCAAGCTTGCAGCTTGAGAATCCTCATATTCCTAAGACACTCTGATGTCTTTCTCATCCTTTCATCCTTGGCAGCCATCAAATTATCCTGATAATCTTCTTGTATCTTAGCCACAGGAATCGTGACGACAATGGAAACGACTGTAGCAACCAATGTTGCTATAGAAGCAATTCCGATATTCTTGTACAGAATTAAAAGAGCAAGAACAATCTGCATAGGAAGCATCCACAAGTCATGAAGGTACCAAGAGAAGTCCCCGACCCTCTGAACATCAACAGCCATGTAGTTGACAATCTCCCCACTTGTGTGACTTTGCTTGGCAGAGCTCGAGAGTCTGAGTCCCTTTCTGTATACCATAGCAGTTAGGGCTGACCTAACATGCATACCCAAGATATCCACTCCTAGATACCACTGCCTAGTTGTCACAGTCTCCACAAGCTTCGCAGCAAAAAATATACCAGCAAGGGCATATCCCTCATGGGGGAAAGTCTCCTTGCCACTCAAGTAATCCACAAAGTAACTTATCATATAAGGGCCTACATATGACACCAAAGTATTCAAACCAGCAAAGATAGCATTCAGAGCTGCCTCCTTCCAGAAGGACGTGAGAATCGCCCAAGCCAACGAAGAATGCTTAGAGGGATTGTCATTTTCAGCCTTCAACCTCTCCCAATTAGAATTCAGAATCTTATAACTAGTCTTGGCTCTGTCTCTTGGTGCAACAAGTGGAATGTCCTTAAGCTCAAGTGGCCTCTTAGCACCAATTGAAAGAAGTGGATTCAGCCAAGAAAGAGTGGCCAAACTAAAAAGTCCAGCATCTAAATAAGGAGTAACCCTGAGACACCCGGGTTCCTCCTCGACAAGCAATGGCTCTTGAAGATCAGAGTTCCGACAAACTATTATACCAGTCCCACCCCTAACTGCAACCACAAACAAAAATGCAAGAGGTGGTGTGACAGCAACATTGGAGACAGCACGAGAACATAGATGTTGAGAACCATTCTCCCAAAACCCTCTCCCATCAACATACAAAGTACACAAGCAAATAACAAAGCACAGAAACCACCAAACTCTCAACAGAACTGGAAACCTCTCTGACACCTTGAACTAGCAATCCAAGGTCCAGAAGCTCAACACAAACCAAGCCAAACACTGTGCAGCAGGCACAGAGAGAAGAGACAAATCCACGTCATCCTCACCCCAAATTAAAGCACCCCCTTCAAACCCCAAGGCCAAAACATGCACAAACAAAACATAGAAACAGGACACCACTGACAACTTGAACACCAAACCGATTCTAACACCACGCCTCTCTTCATCAATGACACTACATATTGGGCTGGCATTGCCGCTGTTCCCATTCTTACCAAATCGAAAACCACCCTGGTACACAAGAGCACGCCTCACCGAGACAACAAAGAGAAACAAAAGAACAAGAGTGAGGTTCACGCAGATTGTCGCAAGTTCCAACACGGGCAATCCTAGGACATCATGGAAGAAACGTGCGACACCCATTACAGAAAATAGTGTGTTAATGAAGAAGAAACGGATTGACAATAACCAGGAGCCGAATAGAAGAGAAGGGGCATCTCAGAATACAGAAAATGAGGAGAACCAAACGCACGTGAAAACAAAGAGAAAAAGGTTTATTTCAACATCAGAGAAGACGAAGAAGAAAGAGAAGAAGAGGATGATGGTGTTGCAGTGGGGTAGCACTGAAAAATCAAATTTTGAAGACAACAAAAGACAGCCAATGGCGAAATATACAAAATTCCCCACCCGGGTGATCTCTGAAATCGATGGTGACGTGACGCACTGCTCAACCCAAATTGCAAAACAGAGAAAAGCTGAAACGACAATCACCAACGACGACAAATGATGGTGGCGAGTAGGCTAAGCGTGGCAGCATATGCTATTACAACGAAGCCAGAGAGAGAGAGAGAGAGAGAGAGAGAGAGAGATGGGTTCTCTCTCTTACACCCTTTCAATAATGTCTTGTTTCTTTCTAACAAATTTAACTAATAACTAGGCTTCCGTGTGTTGTTGTTTAACAGCGAGTTAGTTCCGTGTGGGAATAAGAAACTTGCAGCAGATTCTCCAGAAATTGTGTGAACGGAGCCAAAAAGGTCAATTGAAGCGACTCGTCACTACAGTTACTTCATTCTTCGATCGGCTTCAATGAATTTCGGAATGGGATCCCCTGGACCACTATATATGGCACATGCCAAGGAGAAAGAATAGACAACACAATATTCCAAATTCCAAATAACACACACTTTTACTATTTATATCATTACTGAAAATCCCACATGTTGTTTTCTCATGTTTCATTTAAAGTTTATTAATTTAAGACTGTTCAATATCATTAACTTAGTTACCATGCACATCGCTTCTTAATATTCTTACATGGGAAAGCTTTACCTTTCATTTTGTAGATACAAGTGTGAACAAGTGTCATCATAGGTGGTGGCTGATAGTGATTTTACTGTTTCATTTGGTTGGCAAGAGAGAGAGGGGGCGGTTTTGTTTGTTTGTATGTGCTTTACAGTAGAAGAGTGGTGGTGGTGGTGGTGGAATTCAGATAATGGTGTGTGGTGAGTGACTGTGATGGCATGATGGTGTGTTTTATTAATGTAGAATTTGAGGCACACCCAACATGTTTGGTAAATAGGAGCAATGAGGAGTGAGAACCACATCTTCAATTAATTCTTCATTCAATAAGTTAAGGGAAAAAACGGTATTCACCCATCTGTGTTGATGCAGAATGTACAAAAAGAAAGGGTGGTGCTGACATGCCAGAACTAAGTGGATGAATTGTCAGCCACACCACTCTTTTTCTTTCACTTATTTGTTTGGTTCTTTCTGAAGGTTAAACACAACAAGAATATGCAAGCACCCAACAGATATTAAAACAACAAATCTTGCTTTTGCAGCAAAACTAAACACGTAAAGTTTAGCTCATCACAGCTTTTTCCTTTCAACATCAAAATAAAATACCTCACACCAAGCTTTAACCAATACTGGCTAATCAACTTTTACTTTTTATAGTTAAATTTTATACTTAAACATACTTTTGGTTGATGAATAAAGAGATTTTTTTTCCTTAGTTTAAACTTAATAACTCCTCTAATAAAACTATTCAAATAAATTTTTATCAGTATTTTTTATCTAACAAATAAATTTTCAGTCTAAAATATATTAAAATATTATAAAATATGAAATATTTTAATGTCCTAAACATATAAAATAAGTAATTTAATAATAATTAAATTCATCTGATTGTATAAACTGTAATTTAAATATAGAATGAGTAATATGTCAACATGAAGTTACTAATTTTTATTAGTAACTTTCCAAAAATAGATATTGGCTTTAATTTAGAAGTAGAAACTAAAATAATTGTTTATGATGACTCTGAGATAAATTTAAGGCAAAAAGAGAGAGATATTGAAAC
>Ga0123341_1007277_pt1 | contig 10074 bp, 11 predicted proteins | sample Turbeapinknodule_FD_89959 | JGI IMG/M metagenome (GOLD analysis project Ga0123341, IMG submission 89959) | Root nodule microbial communities of legume samples collected from Mexico - Turtle bean Mexico pink nodule | ecosystem: Host-associated > Plants > Roots > Nodule | place: Mexico: Nepantla...
ATATTAGAGAAAATAATTTAGTCTTTTAAAATAATTTTAAATAAGTTACACAACAAAATATAAATTTGAAAAAGTATTTTTAAAAATAATTTCAATTTCATAGTTTGAATGAAAAATATAAATATATAAATTAAATTATAAACATTTTTAACTATTCATTATTTTATTAATAACTATCACTTAATTTTTTTTAAAATATTCAAATAAAAATTTATCAGTACGGTTCATACCACCGAGACCCTGACTTGGCACTCGGTCTAAACTGATCAACATGACCAAAATCATTATGTTTAAATATGATTAAGGAGACTAATCAGCGATCAAGCACTAGGTAATGCACTCCTAATCCGGCCCAATAACAAAGGGTCATGATAGTAATATAAATAGGCACATATTTCAAGAATCAAGTATGTCATCACCTAGTATTAATAGCACCAAGGATTGAATACCAAATACTCACTTGAGCATCGGATTACCTTTTGCAGGTACCATCCGATCCCGGAACGAGCGAGGAGGAGAAGTTGAAGAGCGAGAAGGTGAGAGTTCAGCTAAGAGGAAGGAGCGAGGTGTAGACCAATCGAAGGAGTGTTTGAAACATTCTCTTGGTTCCAACCCCGTTCGAGAACAATTGGTACGGTCCGTACGATCGAGACCTTGACTTGGCACTCGGTTTAAACCGACCGACATGACCAAAACCATTATGTCTAAATAGGATTAACGAGACTAATCGGCGATCAAGCACTAGGTAATGCACTCCTAATCCGACCCAATAAAAAAGGGCCATGATAGTGATATAAATAGGCACATATTCCAAGAATCAAGTATGTCATCACCTAGTATTAATAGCACCGAGGATCGAATATACCGAATACTCACTTGAGCGTCGGAGTACCTTTTGCAGGTACCACCCGATCTAAGAGCAAATGAGGAGCAAAAGTGGAAGAGCGAGAAGGTGAGAGTTCAACTAAGAGGAAGGCACGAGGTGTAGACCGACCGAATGAGTGTTCGAATCGTTCTCTTGGTTCCAACCCCGTTCGAGAATAATTGGTACGGTCTGTACAATCGAGACCTTGACTTGGCACTCGGTCTAAACCGACCGACAAGACCAAAACCATTACGTCTAAATAGGATTAACGACACTAATCAACGATCAAACACTAGGTAATGCACTCCTAATCTGATGTGAGTTGATTTTAGATTGTTCCATTTTAGAGGTGACACTTTACTTATGATTGAGATTTTAACAAGTATATGGTGAGACTAGGGAAGATCCTCACTGGACATGAACTTAACCAAGTGGTTAAGTAAGTGTGAAGGTTCACTTCCCAAGGCAAAGAGGAAAATCAAGATAAGGTGATAGTGATGATGCATTGCAAAAATTGAAAGATATGAAAGGAAACAATTAAGATGGCCATGACTGAAAGCTAAATCGAAAAACAACACAAGAACACAAAGGAAAACCGAATTATAACAAGCATAGGAACACAAGAATAAAGTGGCGTAATGGAAATGAAGGAAAAGGATGGAAGAAGAAACCTTATGGTGTTAATTGAGAAGGAACACGCCACTTGGAGTATGGTTTCCTCCAAGATGAGTGTAGAGGGCCGCCACTTGAGAGCTCTCAACTCACTCAAGATAACACCTAATGCTTAGAGCAAACTAGCCTCATACAATTTGTGCAGAGTTTTCCTTCTTCTATAAAATTCAACATGAAAATACAAGGAGTAAGGTACCCTATTTATAGGAATGGGTGCCTTGGTGGGCAAGAAGGGCAAGGGTAGGGTGGTAAATGTGTGAGGGGTTGCCTTTAGGGTTTGACTAAGTCAAAATCGCACCCTAAGCTTGTCCTTCTAGAAACTAGGTCAAATTTCCTTTCTAAAGGGTTAGGCATAAGCTAAAATGATAACTACACCCTCTATTGATGTGAGTTGATTTTAGATGATTATATTTATGGTGACACTTTTACTTAAGATTAGGATTTTAACAATTAATGGTGAGGACCTAAGGAAGATTCCCACTGTACACGAACTTAATCAAGTGGTTAAGTAAGTGTGAATGTTCACTTCACAAAGGCAAAGATGAAAAACAAGATATAGTGAGGATGAGATGCAATGGCGGAATAGAAATGGGCACAAGGTAAACATCAATGGTGGTCATGGCCTCCCAAATGATGCACCATACTCATAATAATGAGCCCAAAATCGAGAACAACAAATAAGAGAAAAAGAGACAAAAACATAAATGGAATGGAGAAATGGAAGAAAATGGAATGAAAAAACTTATGGTGGTGGGTGAGAAAATGTCACGCCACTTGGAGGGTGATGTTCTCTAAGATGAGTGTGTTGGCCGCCACTTGAGAGCTTCCCAAATCACTCAAGATAAGACCTCAAAACTAAGAGGACATAAGTCTCACTAAGAGTTAACACAATTTGTGCGGAGTTTCTTTACTTAATTCAAATTCAACTTGTAAACTACAATGAGGTAGACCTCCTATTTATAGGTGAAAGAGCCTTGAAGAACAAGCATTAAGGGTAGGATGGGAAACACTAAAAAAGGGGCAGTCTTAGGGTTTGACTAAGTCAAACCCGCATCCAAGGCTTGTCCTTCTAGAAACTAGGTCAAAATCCATTCCCAAAGGGCTAGGAACAAGCTAAAATGATAACTACAACCCCTATTATGCTAAAGGCACCTTATCTAGCCTATCTAGCCAAATTATTTACAACATATTCTATCTTTTAAGAAGACCAAAAGGAAGAACAGTTGTTGTTCCAGTTTATGCCCATCTCCTCTGGTGAGGTCCATGAGATCCTTGGTGAGGTCTTGAATTGTTCGCTGAGATGACGGCTCACCATGTGCCTTGTCTTTTGTTTCCTTAGTCATCTTTGTAGCTACTTGGTTTGTATCATATATTATGCTATAGGCACCTATTCTAGCCTATCTTGCTATTTTGGACCCTCGAAGTGAGCCAACTTATTTACATAACTTTTCTCTTGTGGAAAAGACTAAAAGGAATAACTTATGATAGGGGTTTATAGCTTCTTCTTCTTCTGTTGATTTTTTCTTGAGGTTTGGCGGGGCCTGACTTTGTATACATAGATGACTAACCTTTTTGTGTAGTGCTTGATGTGTCCTTAGTCATCTACTGGTTGCTTTGGTTTGTATTATAATTCGTCCCAATAACAAAAAGGTTCATGATAATCATATAAATTCCAAGAATCAGGTACGTCATCACCTAGTATTAATAACATTGAGTATCGAATACCAAATACTCACTTGAGCGTCGGAGTACCTTTTGCAGGTACCATCCAATCTTGGAGCGAGCGAGGAGGAGAAGTGGAAGAGCGAAAAGGCGAGAGTTCAACTAAGAGGAAGGCGAGGTGTAGACTTACTGTAGGATTGTTCAAATTGTTCTCTTGGTTCCAACCCCATTCGAGAACAATTGGTACGATCTGTACGATCGAGACCCTGACTGGGCACTCGGTCTAAACCGACCGACATGACCAAAACCATTACGCCTAAACAGGATTAACGAGACCAATCAGCGATCAAGCACTAGGTAATGCACTCCTAATTCGTCCCAATAATAAAGGGCTCATGATAATCATATAAATAGGCACAAATTCCAAGAATCAGGTACGTCATCACCTAGCATTACTAGCATCGAGTGCCGAATATTGAATACTCACTTGAGCGTTGGAGTACCTTTTGCAGGTACCATCCGAGTCCGGAGCGAGCGAGGAGGACAAGTAGAAGAGCGAGAAGGTGAGAGTTCAACTAGGAGTGTTCGAATCATTCTCTTGGTTCTAACTTTGTTCGAGAACAATTGGCACCCATCGTGGGTTCGAGAGAATTAGCATGAAGAAGGAAGTAGATCGTGTTAACCAGAAGCATGGTGAACGAGAGGATGTCTGATGTTGAGAAGATGGCGCTTTTGATGTATCTGCAGAGAGAGATGGTTGAGATGAAGAGAAGAAACGAGGAGACTAAAAGGAGGAATGAGGATGAGGTTTTGGCTCTTTGTTAGGAGAATGAAGAAATGAAGAGGAAGTTTGTGGAAGGGGGTCCTTCTGTCAAGTCGGCCAACCCCATCGCGAGGTCCTTTACCACCCCAGTGGCCCGAGAAGTGTTGAGGAGCTGAAGGATAAGATCCACACCCGGGAGGTCGACGGCGAGTCCTATCTGAATAGGTTGATCCCTACGACCGGTACCCTGGACTTGACCCGCTGACACCCATTCACCGACTCTATAATCGGAGTACCGCTACCGTCTAGGTGGAAAGGCTTTAACAGGAACCGTTATGACCCTAAAGAACATATGGACGTGTACACCATGCACATGAGCTTGTACACATTGGACAACGCAGTCCTGTGTCGAGTGTTCCCCACCTTGCTGAAAGGAGGAGCCTTGAGTTGGTGTCCAAGTTTGAAACACAGTTCGTTACCAGCCGACCACATCACCAAACTTCCATTGCCCTGATCAATATTCGCCAGGAAAAGGAAGAATCTCTAAGGACGTTCATGGATAGGTTCGGTAAGATAGCCCTGAACATCCAAAATTTGAGTCTAGACGTGGCCATGCATCACATGGTCACAACCCTACGGCCGGGATTGTTCACTGACAGCTTATGCATGGAGCCAGCCGCAAACCTGGATGAGCTTAAGCGGAGAGTCGCTAAGTTCATGCAATTGGAAGAGTTGAGGGAATTCAGGAATTAGGCCCGAGCCGAGACATGCGGTGATAAGGGGAAAGAGAAGGAGAAGGAGATTCAAAACCGACTAGTTATCGATCAAGGGGATAGGCACAGGGACAACCGGGGCCCCTGGTTCATAAGATACACCTCCTTAAGTGCTAACAAATTAAAAATTTTAGATGAGGCCTTGAGTGCCGATTTAATTCCACCACCGAGGAGGGTTGTAACCATCCCTTCTTCTTCCATAAGCTTCCTTCATCCCTTCCTCTTTTTACCTTCTTTTTACGTCACCTTTCCATTCCTCTTTATGTTATCATGTTTGTCTTTTAATTTTCAGTTTTTACTTGTCATTCTTCATCTTTTTGTTCCTTTATTTCCATAATCAATCACCATCATCATCTTCACCATATTTTTGTTTTTCTTTTTGCCCATTGAACCTTCACACTTACTTAACCACTTGGTTAAGTTCGTGTCCAGTGGGAATCTTCTTTGGATTCTTCACCATACTTGTTAATCCAAAAATTATAAACAAAATAGTAACCTATAAATATGTGCAATCCTAAAATCAACTCACATCACCAAGCCCTGAGTCCTGTGTCATATTCATGTTCATCCTTCTAGAGGGTTGGGTTGGCTTAGTAGGTCCTCTATCATTCAGGGTTTCAATAAGACCTCGCATGGAAGGAGTCTAAGGTTAGGCTAACTAAGAAACTATCCTAGAGAAAACTCAAGAAAAAGTGTTTATAGCCAAACTTGGGCAGCATAACTCTTCTCATTCAAGATGAATTTTACATGAGTTTAGCACCTTTATTTATAGTGTTTTCTTCATCCCAAAAGAGAGTCAAAATAAAAAATAAACCCTAGATTTAGAAGAGCAAATAAAAGTGTGTCATGTGTCTAGCCACACCTTTCTTGCCTCTCTCATGCTTTCCTTGCGCCTTTTTTATGGTTCAACCCCGTTGGTGTGCCTCTTTGTTCTTAGACCGGCCTAGTGTTTCCTTTGGGCAAATGGAAGCCCAATTGAAACCTTAGGTAATTTTATAACCCTAAACCCAATCCATCATAAGTCAAAATACAAGACCAAATAGTTTACTCAGTCCAAATACATGACCCAATTTATTTAACAACGAAAAACTTAAATAAATCCTAGTATACTCTATACATTTATACAAACGAAAGTTTGGCCCAAAATGATAAGAGATTAACCCTGTTGAGTTCCACTCTTCATGTAGTCTGTTGTCTAATGCTCTAATTGTTTTTCTCTGGAATGAAGATCTTCTTGGATATATTATGTGCGTGTCTTCTTCCTAGATTTTTTCCTCTTTATTGGACCTACAAAAGATAGGCAAAAGGCCAATTAGGTCTATTTGCCCAATAAGTCCCTGAACAAGGCTTTTGCCTTCAATCTCCTTATTTTGTGGATATTGTGGCTGGATGAGTTTCCATCATTTTGTATCTTCTTGAACAATTTTATCATAGCTCATTAGATGACATGCTTATCTATCCTGTATTCAAGAGGTGCATGTGGAATACTTGAAGGAAATGATAGGATTCTTAATAAAATATAGAATATGTGGGAACTTTGATTGCTGAATATGAAACTAATGGATCCAATCAAAAGAGAGGACATGCTTCCATTGAATGTCCCAAAAATGTCATGGATACCAGATTTATTTGAATCTAGTTGTCTATTACAAAATATTGATGTAAGGGTTTTCCAAGATAGTAATGTTGTTGACACAACTGAACTATAATGATTGACCTTCTTACTTGGATGAATAAATTGGAGCAGAGTTTTCTAGAGTTAAAGTATAGATTGGCTAGTTTACCAATAATGGTAAATTTTGACACACATAAATGTTTTGAGTATATATCACATCATAGATTGGGTTGTGTTTGGATATATAAAAATAGGGTAGTAGATTATGTCTAAAGGAAACCAAAAGTGATGCCACATTTGACTAGATAAACTACTTTCTCCCTAACTTTTCTAAAAAAACATTAGTTTTACTACTCAATTGGAATCCTTTTATAAGGTGTCATTGACACTAACCTTGCTCAAGCACAAAATCAAATAAAAATCTATTTTTAGGTAACCATAGTATTTTCTCTAGAAATAAGTGTGTATATATATATATATATATATATATATATATTTTGTATACTGCTTATCTAGCTCTCACAATTGACTTTTATCTTAAAATGTTTCATGAAACAACTAACTCTAACTTGCAACTCACTCTACATTCATTATGCAAATATTCATTCAATATCCTTCTAATTTGAAGATACCATTTTCTATTCAATACAAACTGAAAGAATGCAATTCACATAGAGTCAATTCATTTCGAAGATGATATCTAGGTTCTTCAAAATAAGCACCACAAATTCACTTCAAATTTATGTCCAACAACAACAAAATTAGATACCTTGTGTTTTATTTTATTTTCTTTTTGTTGTGTTATTCCTTCTTTTTTTTTCTTTTTTTCTGACTTTTCCAATATGGAGTCAATAATGTGAGGAGGTAAGCTAGAAATGAGGTACACCCCATACTTATTCAAAAATTAATCCTAAAAAGCAATTCCAAAGCCCTTTATCTTCCAAGGTAGGATCAAGCATAATTTTTCTATTTAAAGGCTTGCAATGTGGGTTAAAAACAACAAATGGTACATGGCTTAAGGGGTTAACAAATGGATTATCATGAAGGTAGGCTAAAATGGCTAAGTGATATAAATTTAACAAAGAATGTTTCAATCATATCAATGCATGCATGTAAAACAAAGTTTCAAAACAAAGAACCAAACTAAGTTTTAGAGTATGAGCAAACATGAATGAAAACACATTAAAAAGAGCATTAGATGGTCCACCAGAAGATCCATTAGAAGGTATATCTATAAGGCTCAAATCTTATCAGGAACAATCTTATCACAATAGACTCAACTTATAATTTCTCATAACCAATTTATTTATCAATTTTAAAGAAATCGAAAAAATAAAGATCAAGAAACCAAGATTTCAAAGAATTATGAACAATGCCAGCCATTAGACGATCCTAGAAAATTCATTTACTTTTATTTTAACTTAATCAAATGGAAACTCAAACAAATAAAAAAGGTAAAAACAAAAGACAAGAGGTATGATTCTCCTCCCCCACACTTAAACCACACATTGTCCTCAATGTAAAAGCAAGTGAATCAAAAATCAAGAGAAATAATGGAATGAAAATGGGAAGAAGAAAGACTCATTCATCAATCTTGAGGGTATTCAGGAATCTGAAAATAAGAGTCTTCAACCATCTCATCTAGTAGAGTAGGATTCTCATAAAAAGACTTAAAATAGTAACCATTGATTTTGAATGTCTTGTTGGAGGTCTGACTAATTAACCTACGTAAACGCAATTTATCAGGCATAAACTTCATTCTAGAACTAGTCTTGAAATTGTTTAGTCTTCTCTTTATAGAACTTAGAGTTTTCATATGCCTCTAAATGAAGTTTGTTCAATTCTTCCAGCTATAGTTTCCTTTACTCGATTGCTTGAGCATTATACATATTGTAGGCCTTTACTTCCCAATATGCTTTATCCTTAATCTCCATAGGTAGGTGAAAAGCCTTACCAAAAACAACTTTAAAGATAGACATCCTAATAGGTGCTTTGTAAGTAGTCCTATGAGTTCAAAGAACATCATTTAGATGATGAATCTAGTCCTTTCTGCAATGCTTCACTAGGTTCTCGAATATTCACTTAATTGCTCAGTTAGAGATATCAATCTGGCCATTGGTTTGGGAATTATATGGTGTAGAAACTTTGTGCATCACCCCATACTTTTTCACCAAAGCATTTAGTGACCAGTTGCAAAAGTCATTACCTTGGTCACTCACAATGGCTCGAGGGACTCCAAACTTGCAAAAGATGTTAAACCTAACAAAATCCACAACATTATGCTCATCAGAGATCTCTATTACAACATAGATGTTAATACTTAATACACAAATCAAATAATAGTTCACATATCATTAATTTTAGTAAACATCATCATACAATATAACTTACTTAAATAAAAACACAAATTAATTAAATCTATAACTTAATAGTTATTTCACATTTAAAACAAACATTCATATAAATTGTCATTCACTAAAGAGACAACAAGAAAAAAAAATTGTTTAGCTTGAGCGAAAACATGGTTGAAAGCAAGGTTAAGTTGTAGGGCCATTTTTTCTTGAACGAAAATTGGCTCGCTTGAGCGAAAATACCAAAAAAGCAACCTCATCAACATAATCAAATCAGTTTTCAAAGATCTTTTCAAAAATATTCTAATAATACAACTTCTAAATATTTCAAAATGATTAATGTTACTAGATTAACTCCTCATCAAGAATGTTCAATTCAAAATATTCTAAAACCATTGTATATTAACCAACACTCAAATAATATTCAATTTCAAACTATTAAATAGTTTTCAAACAAAATAGCTTCCCTACAGAGAACTCAAAATATTGTGATCATGTCACCTTCACATCCAGATCATGTATCCTAAATAAGATTCTATAAAAAAAAGAAACATAAATAGTTTCCCTTATATGAAATTCCTTATTTTAAGGAAAAATCCACCTCAAGAAAGAGAATCACCCAAAATCAAGAGACTTGGAGTCTCAAAACGTGAATTATATACGGATTATTACATACAGATTTTTTCTGCAGGATTCGAACCCACTAAGTTCTTTCAGTAACCAAAGAAACTTTAATCACTACACCAAACAAATTCTTTAATATTATTATGATTTTTATTATACTTATTATTATTAATAATATGAATATAATATTAATAATAATAAGTATAAATTATATTAATAATAATAAGTATAATAAAAATCATAATATGACCAAACAATTTGTCTGGTCTAGTGGTTAATGCTCCTTTGGTCGCTGAAAGGATTTGAGTTCGAGTTTGGATTTTGACTATATGTCAATCCAATTTTTCTTGTAGTAGGAAGAAAATTAGAAAGAAAGGTATAGAGAGAGGAAAAGAAAGAAAAAACCAAGAAAAGAGAGAGACATGGGTGCATCTGAAGGCATTTACACATTCAATTAATTTCTTTCCTATTTTATGATATAAATTGAATAACTATAATTTTTTACTTATTTTTCTTCACTTTCTACACTTTTTTTTTCAATTCAAACCACTTTATATTTATTATTTTTTTTTTCACCCCTTCCAATACAAACAAAAATAGTAGTGTTATCATCTAATCTCACTTATATTGTTTATGTAAAATCTTATCATAATAGAACATTTAATATAAAAGCAAATCATTAAATAGAAGGTAAATTTAAAGATAAAAAATAATTAGTTACTATATTGACTAAATTAAATATTATTTTA
>Ga0123341_1007278_pt1 | contig 10074 bp, 6 predicted proteins | sample Turbeapinknodule_FD_89959 | JGI IMG/M metagenome (GOLD analysis project Ga0123341, IMG submission 89959) | Root nodule microbial communities of legume samples collected from Mexico - Turtle bean Mexico pink nodule | ecosystem: Host-associated > Plants > Roots > Nodule | place: Mexico: Nepantla...
CATTGTGACTTCTACGAGTTAAAAAAAAAAAAATCGTTTTCTATTATTTTTTTTTGAATTTATTCCTTTTATTATTTTTTTTTATAAAAAAATTTAAAAACGTAAAAGACTCCTCTTAAAAAGAAATTAATAAATTAAAAAGAATTAATAATTTTAATTTTGAATGTATTAAAAAATAAATATATTGATCGTAAAAGAATTGATAATGTTTAATTTAATTTTTGATTATACTGATCATAGAATACATCCTCCCAGGATTGATAATAATTCTTGGGAGAAATAGTCACTGTGCCTGCTGGGTATGGGCAACATGATCCAATCACATATGGCACAATACTTGACCAAATAATTAAAGTTTCCAAAGTATAAGGTAACGTGGGGTATTTTAATTTTAATTTTAATTTTTTGTGTGAAAATTATTAATAATCAAACATAATATTCTATTATACTAAAAATTATGTATGAAAATATGAAACATAATTTATATGTTTATAATATTTATTTGTTATAAATGTAATTAAGGAGAGGTATAGTAACTTCAAATTTTCCTATAGCATTTTTTTAAATTGACGTATGTAATTTAATTCTACAATTTTCAAAAATTAAACAACTAATGCTTTATTAGCCATAAGTCCTTTATTGACATAAAGTGATTCTTAATAAAGTACCCCTAATGCTAAAAGAAAGAAGAAAATGATGAATGCATCGATTTAACATGTAAGATGTAATTAGTGCGTTGGTGTCTTTATTCATAAAGTAAAGCCACCCAAATAAACTAATTCACTCAAGTTAGTGCTGTCTGGAATAAAGTGTTAGAGAAAACAACTGAATCCTCATCGTTGCTGGCTGATGAGGTTATCTATTGGCTAACATCTGACGATGATGAGAACTGTCGTGTCACCTGTCAATACTTTCTATTGTTGGTATGGGCGGGATGGAAAGATCACACTTGTTCAACATTTATGGTAAATTTGCTATTAAAGTTTGAGTCTGTGTTTCTGAAGAATTCGATGTTTTTAAGCTAACTAGAGCAATTCTTGAGACAATCCATAAGTCAAGTGATGATAGCAGAAACTTATAAATGGTTCAAGGATGATTGAAAGACTGGTTGATTGGAAGGAAGTTTCTCCTCGTTCTGGATTATGTCTGGAATGAAGAGCGAGACCAATGGAAATCCTTGCAAACTCCTCTTAAATATGGGGCTAAGGGAAGTAAAATTCTTGTCACAACACGCAGTAACAAAGTTGCTTCTACCTTGGACTCAAACAACATACACCAACTAAAGCAATTACAAAAAGATCACAGCTGGCAAGTTTTTGCTAGACATTAGTGCAAGATGACAACTCTAAGTTGAATTCTGAGTTGAAGGAGATTGGCATGAAGATAATTGAAAAGTGCGCCAAGGATTGTCTCTGGCCCTTGAAACAGTAGGATCTCTTTTACAATCAACGTCATCTGTTGCAGAGTGAGAAGGTTACGAAGAAGCAACATATGGGACTTACCAATAGAAAATAGTAAAATTATCCTCGCTTTGTTGTTGAGTTATTACCATCTTTCTTCTCATCTCAAGAGATGTTTCGCTTATTGTGCATTATTCCCTAAAGACCATAAGTTTGATAAGGAGAGCTTAATTCTCTTATGGATGACTCAATTTTCTACAATGCTCTCAACAGAGTAAGTCTCGAAAAGAAATAGGTGATCAATACGTCAATGATCTATTATCAAGGTCTATTAGGTGTGAAACAAGTTTTGTCATGCACGACCTTCTCAATGATTTAACAAAGTATGTTTATGGTGAAACATGTTTTAGGTTGGGAGTTGATAATGTAGAAGGACAAAAAGTACCAAAGACAACCCGTCACTTTTCAACTACAACGGAACCTACTAAGTATAATGAGTATAGGAGTTTATGTGAAGCTAAAGCGCTACGAACATTTATAACTATTGGGGACTTTGGGAATTCAATACATGAGTTGATCTCCAACTTTAAGTTCTTACGACTCTTATCTTTGTCTCGTTGTTGGAACATAAAAGAGGTACTTGGCGTTATAGTCGATTTTATACATCTTCGTTCAATAGACCTTTCATTCACAAACACAAACAGACTTCCCAATTCAATATGTTCACTCTACAATTTGCAAGTGTTGATGCTGAACAAGTGTCCCTATTTGAAGAAGTTGCCCTCTACTTTGCATGAGCTCACCAAGTTGCGCCGCCTTGAACTTATGGGAACTTCTTTAAGAAAGGCTCCCGTGCTTTTAGGAAAGTTGAAGAATCTTCTTCAAGTATGGATTAGTAAGTTTGAGGTTGACAAAAGTAGTAGTGAGTTAAGTGTTCAACAATTAGGAGATCTTGATCTTTACGGAAAGCTGACAATTACAAATCTTCAAAATATCAGAAATCCCTGTGATGCATTGACGGCTGATTTGAAGAATAAAATACATCTTGTGGGGTTAGATTTAAAATGGAATTTGAAGCTGAACAACGATGAATCAGTAAAAGAAAGAGAAGTACTAGAGAATCTGGATCCTTCCAGCCATTTGAAGCATTTGTCAATCAGTGTCTATTGTGGTAGACAATTTGAATGTGGTGTCCTTAAACTTGTATAACTGTAAACATTGCCAATGGTTGCCTTCCCTTGAACTTTTTACATTTCTCAAGCAATTGAAAATTGACGGCCTTGATGAGATAGTGAGGATAGATGAGGATTTGTACGAAAATAGTTCTTCTGCATTTGCATCCTTGGAAACGTTGAGCTTTCATAGTATGAAAGGATTGGAAGAATGACAATGCATGACGGGTGCTTTTCCAGATCTTCAAGGTCTTACTGACAGATTGTCCCAAACTGAAAGGGTACTTGCCAAAGCACCTTCCTCATTTAAAGAATCTAATAATTAAGGGGTGCAAACAACTTGGGGCTTCGACTCCTAGGGCGGTAGAAATTGAAGGTGTGAAGATGGATACTCCTCTTGAATCCTTGAGTATTTTTTCTTGTCCGACAGTTAATATTCCCATAAACCATTGTTACCATGTCCTTGAAGAATTAGAATTAAGTGAATGTTGTGACTCTCTCACGAACTTCCCCCTAGACTTATTCCCAACACTCTCAAACCTTTGTTTATCCAGGTGTCATAACTTACAGACTATATCACAGGGGCACCCTCATAGTCATTTGAAGTGTCTGACAATTAAAGTTTGCTCCGAATTTGAATCATTTTCTGATAAAGGATTATTTGCGCCTCAGCTAGAGAGCTTTCATATTGAAGGATTGTTGAAACTGAAATCAATGTCTAAACGCATGTCTGCCCTCCTTCCATCTCTTCATTATCTGTATGAGAGAGAACAATGTGAGTTTTAAAAAGCGCAAGGTGGCATGTTTTGGTTGGTTCAGGTGTGGTGTGTTGAGAGGTAGAGGTGACAGAAACACGAAAGGCAAAATGAAAGAACAGAGAACAAAGAAAAAAAATGAGAGAGAGGGCAAAGAGAGATGAAGCGCAAAAGAAGAAGCGTCAGAAGAAATGAAAGAGAGAGAAAGATTAAAAGTAATTAAAAGGAGGGGGAAGCGTGAAAGGAATTCAAAATGAATAGTGAGATACGTGTAGACATTATAGAGTGCCACTGGTCACTCCCAGAATGCATTTCAGATTTCTATTTTTGGTAAAAATTGCATTTTTTTAATTTTGATTTTTTTGAACATTTATTTTGGTGTTGTCATTTATCTACATTTGTATTATAGATAGATAGATAAATAGATTAAAGAAAATTAAAAGGATTTCAATGGATATGACATTATATTTGTACTAGATTTAACTCTCTAAAATATAACACTGTATAACCATTCGTTGTCAATCTTCTGAGAATACTGTTTGCAGCAGATGTGTACAGAATTACATATCTACAAAACAAAAAGATGGATATTGAATCATCTCCAAAGTCCAAAACTACTTTTAAAATGTTGAATCACCACAGCTCCTCATTCACATCTCTTTCAATCTAAATCCACAAAAACATACACCTCAATAATGCTTACAATTCTTTCAACTCCAAAACAGAATATCGATAATAAGACATTAAATATACAAAAAGTTGTTGCATGAAGAGAGTGGTGAACTAAAGATTAAAAAATACTGTGGAGAATTGACACGAATAACCATTTCCCGAAGAGAGGAGAGGTGACAGAGACCTTTGTTGTCAAATTTTTTTAGATTTGGACAATTATCTATGTATAGCTCAATAAGAGAGAGTGGGAGCAAACCTTCATCTGGAAAACACTCCATATCCTCTTCTTTAATAGACAAGGATTCTAGGGAAGGGTTGGTTCCCCAAGCCCCCTTTAGTGATGCAACAAGTTTGGAGCAATTCAAGAGACTCATTTCTTTGAGATTTGATGGCAAACATCTCTCAGACAACTCCACTCCAGGACAATAATTTATCTCCATAGAAGTAAGAGATGGAAGGAGGGCAGCCATGCGTTTTGGCATTGATTTCAATTTCTCCATTTCTTCAATATGCAATCTTTCTAGCTCAGGTGCAAATAATCCTTCATTGGGAAATGATTCAAATTCAGAGCATTTTTTAATTGTCAGCATATTCAAATGATCATGAGGGTGCCCTTGTGATATCATTTGTAGGTTATGACATTTGTCAAAAGAAAGGCCGCAGAGTTTTGGGAATAAATTCAGAGGGAAGTTTGTCAGAGAGTGACAACATTGACTGATATCCAATTGTACAAGGGAATCGTAGCAATGGTTTATGGGAATATTAATACCCGGACAAGAATAAATATATAAGGATTCAAGAGAAGTATCAGATTCGAGGAGCCCTAATATATTAAATGAAGATGTCCCCATCTTCAATTTCTACCGCCTTGGGAGTCAAAGTCACAAGTTGTTCGCACCTATCAATAGATAGAATCCTTATATGAGGAAGGTGCTCGGGCAAGTGCCCTCTCAGTTTAGGACAATCCGTCACAGAAAGAGCTTTAAGACTTGGAAAAGCACCTGTGATGCATTGCCATTCTTCCCATTCCTTCATATCATTAAATATCAACGTTTCCAAGGATGCAAAAGCAGAAAAGCTATTCCCGTAAAAATCGACATCTATCTTCTCTATTTGCTCAAGGCCGTCAATTTCCAAGTGCTTGAGAAATGTCAAAAGTCCAAGGGAAGGCAACCATTGGCAATATTTACAGTTATACAACCTTAAGGACACCATATTCAATAAAAACTTATCAGATAAGCAACCTGGAAATTGTGTGCCACAATAGCTGGTGATTAACAAGTGCTCCAAATGTCTGGAAGGTTGTAGATTCTCTAGTAATTCTCTTTCTTTTATTGAATCCTCATTATTCCTCTTCAAATCCCATGCTAAACGTAGCCCCACAAGATGTGTTTTATTCTTCAAATCCGATGTTAATCCATCACAAGGATCCACAATATTTTCAAGATTTGAAATTGACAGGTTTTCATGAAGATCAAGTTCTCCTATTTGTTGAATACTGAACTCACTACTTCTTTTGCCAACCTCAAACCCTCCCCACCATACTTGAAGATTCTTCAACTTTCCTAAAAGCACTGGAACCTTTCTTAAAGTAGTCATCATAAGTTCAAGGCGACGCAAATTTGAAAGTTCATGCATAGTCGAGGGCAACTCCTTCAAAAGGATACAATCGTTGAGCATCAACACTTGCAAGTTATATAGTGAACATATTGAGTCAGGAAGTCTAATTATGTTTGTTCCTGAAAGGTCTAATGAACGGAGATGTATAAGATCGGCTATACTGTCAGGCTCCTCTTTTAGGTTACTACAATTAGGAAAAGATAAGAGTCGTAAGCACTTAAAGTTGGAGATCAACTCTTGTATTGACATCCCACCATACATAGATATGGCCTGAACTGTCCGTAGCCTTTTAGCATCACATAAAATCCTATACTCATCATATTCAACAAGATTCTTTGTCATTGAAAAGTGACGGGTAGTCGTTGGTATGCTTCCTGGTCTATCAACACCCAACCTGTAGCACATCTCACCAGAAACATATTTTGCTAAATCATTCAGAAGGTCGTGCATCAAAAAACATGTTCTATTGTGCCAAATTGATTGCTGAAAGAATGACCTTGATAATAGATCATTGAAGTATTGTTCACCTATTTCTTCTGGAGACTCACTATGTTTAGAACATTGTAGGAAATTTTGAGCCATTCATGAGAGAATTAAGCTTTCCTTGTCGAACCCATGGTCTTTGGGGAATAACGCACAATAAGCAAAACATCTCTTGAGATGAGAAGGAAGATGGTGATAGCTCAACAACAAAGCGGGGATGATTTTACTATTTTCTATCGGTAAGTCCCATATGTTGCTTCTCAGTATACCTTCCCACTCTGCAACAGACGACTTTGACTGTAATAGAGATCCTACTGTTTCAAGGGCCAAAGGCAGTCCTTGGCATTTTTCAGCTATCTCCATTCCAATCTCCTTCAACTCAGAATTCAACTTAGAGTTGCCATCTTGCACTGCATGTTTAGCAAAAACTTGCCAACTGTGATCTTCTTGTAATTGCTTTAGTTGGTGTATATTGTTTGACTCCATGGTACAAGCAACTTTGTTACTACGTGTTGTCACAAGAATTTTACTTCCTTTAACCCCATATTTAAGAGGAGTTTGCAAGGATTTCCATTGTTCTCGGTCTTCATTCCAGACATCATCCAGAACTAGGAGAAACTTCCTTCCTGTCAACGATTTTTTTAATCGTCCCTGAACCATTTCTAGATTTCTGCTATCATCAGTTGACTTATGAATTGCCTCAAGAATTGCTCTCGTTAACTTGAAAACATCTAATTCATCAGAAACACAAATCCAAGCTTTGATAGTAAATTTAGCATCTATTGTTGGGTGGTTGTATACATGTTGAGCAAGTGTGGTCTTACCCATCCCACCCATACCCACAATAGAGTGTATTGAAAGCTGATTATGATTTTCATTGTCAGATATCAGCCAATTAAGAATCATTTCTTTGTCGTCATCTCTGCCATAAATAACCTCTTGAGTCACCAATGATGAGGATTCATTTCTTTTCCCGGACACGTTGTTAGCCAACCCAGATCCAACACCACTAGAAATTTGGAAATCTTGAACAAGCTTCTGGTCTAAGAGAGATTCTAGATCATCTATGAGTTCTATTATCTTGGATTCAAAATTGCTTACCTTGCTAGCACTGCTCTGGAATTCAGCTTTCAACTGAGTTTGGGAGAATTCATAGTCTATTTGCTCCAACAGATCCTCCGCATCATACAAAGCATCTCTGACCTCATCAAGCCATTCTCTGACCAATGAATTAGTAAACTGCTTTTGTTCTGCATCATCAATAACAGCATTGATGTCCATCAGCTTCCTCTTCAACTTTTTCAGCATCCTCACATCGAGCTTTTTCCCACGAAAGTAGTGGAGAAGTTGATGAGAATCGAGCTTGTCAAACAGGAGCTGGAGAACAGCACCAAAAAGAGCACCACCGAGTGTTTCAAGGACTGGCATGGTTGGAAAGGAAGTGGGGAAATGAAAGAGAAGAAAGGGTTCTGAAAATTGGAAGTGCAGCTTAGTTAAGTGAACGAAGGAGTGAGAAAAGTTAACAAGTGAGTCATAGTTGATTATTCCGACAGCAGCATGTGTGTTTCACAGTCTTTTCTATGAACTTTAGTGAAATAGTAACTTTCAAAGGCTTACTTTATGAATAAAGACACCCAAGTAAGTATCCATTTCTCATTTTCTTTTTACTTTATTCAGATTGACTTTATGTCAGTAAAGGACTGATGGCCAATAAAGCAGTAGCTGCTTAATTTTAGAAAATTGTAAAATTAAATTTACAATTACAAATTTATAGAGATTAAAGTTATATATTTGCACTTGTTAATGTTCACCTTGCACGTTTCTTCTGTTTCTTAATTTTGCTTTTACTTAGTATAACCAAATCAGAGCAATAAATCGAGTAAACATATATATAGGCAAATAAATTGAGTAAGGAAGCTCATTATGAGATAGGCTAATAAATCGAAGTTGGAGCATACATAATCAATATTGTCCGCAGATGATAAAGAGAAAAAACTCTCAGCACATTCAATAATAGCGAAATAAATAAGAATAATTTAAAAATAATTTTTTTAACTTAATAATTTACTGTTACCTTTAAAATAAATAAAACAAAAAATATTTTGTCTAATAGGTAATTCGTCTAAAAGTTCTACAAGAAATGATATGTGTTCGACTTCAATGTGCTTAACTTCTTTGATATTAATATTCGTACTAACAAAGTTCTTCATCTTCTTTTATTATTAGATAAGAGTTTTCTTCACCAGGTTGAGTTAAAATAAATATTAATGGTGCTCCTAGAGGTTCTCCCAATCCTACTACTTGTGGTGGTATTTAATTGATGATTTCTTTGTTTTCCTTGATATTCAGACTGCTTTAATTATTGAGTTTTATGGAGTTCTACATATGACTGAAGACACTAAAAAGATTGGTCTTTCTAGTTTATGGCTTGAATGTGATTATGTCTTGGTTTGTGTTGCATTTACTGCTAGGACTGATGTTCCTTGAACTGTTTGTAATAAGTGGAACACTTGCCTTGATTAATATGAGAAAATCAAATTTAGGATTTCCCACATTTTGTGTGAAAGCAATGCATGTGTTGACAATGTTGCTAACTTAAGGTTTATTTATATAGAACAATTTTATTGATATAATAGACTTCCATCTAAGGGTGGCAATGTGGACTGGCCCGCCACGCATAGGGTTCCCCGCGTTTGGCCCGTAAAATGCGGGTCGGGTTGGCCCGCCCCGCACTAAGAGTGCGGGCTCATTTCACTGACCCGCCCCGCATAAGAAGTAACTCACAGACCTGCACGCCAGCTCGCATATAATTTTTTTTTCAAAAAATAAAATTTTATTAATTATAAAAAAAAACTTGTTCCTATTATTGAAAATTTAAAACTTTATTCATGTTTCAATTCTTTTAATTAAGATAAAAATATAAATTCAAGTATGAGGGTGGTTAGAAGACTTGATTAAAAATAGTTAAAGTTTTGTTTTGCTTCTATTGTTTTCTATATATGTATGTAAATGTATAAGAGTATCATATCAAAGTTTTGCTACAAAATATTTTAATGAAGATGACTAATTTTTTAACTATCCTATTGAAATCTCTTATTTATATTATTTTTTATTAACAAATTTAAAATATAAAACTTCACTTAAAACTAAATTGATTGTTACTCTTAATAACTTCTTTAGATGATTAAAATAAAACATTCTTTTTTTAGTACATTAAATTCAATTTTTTTTAAAATAAAATAAAATAAAGGTCACACTACAATAATAAGTGAATGGGGTATGATTTTTTTTTTACAAAAATAAAATTAAATAATTATTTTTTTATTTACGCAGGCCAGCGGGCCAACCCGGTCCGCACGAGTTGCGAGTTATGCGGGTAAAAGCATTTTAGTGGACTAGATTAGTGAACTCGCCCCACACTTTTTGGTAGCGGGCCACAACCCACTGTTTGGCTCGCCCCCACATTGTCACTGCTATTTCCATCTAGTTTATTATTAAAATTCTTTATTAATAGGTATAAATTCTAAGTATCACTTTTATTAGATTTTTTATAAATGGGTTTTGGTTTAGTTCCCCATATTTGCTTGTATTTTCTTTTTTCTTTCTACCTTTTTAATAATAATTTTTTTCATATGATGGTAGATGATTTCTAATACTTGAGGTGTGAGCATAGCTAAAATGTCAAGTTTCATAACGATGTTTAATATGATAGATTTTATTTTAAGAAAAATAAAAAATTTATTTATATTTTTGTTTTAAACTAAAAATATATTTTTTTTAAACAAAGCATAAATGAGATCTAAGTGTGGGTGAGGAATGACTCGTTTAGTCATAATCGTTCTAGACAATGATTTATTTAGGTTCTTTGGATAAATTATTTAAAAAATAAAAGTAAAATTAAAGTTAAAATACATTTAAATTATAAATTAAAATTAAATTACATACGCCATTTTAAAAAATATCATATGAAAA
>Ga0123341_1007279_pt1 | contig 10074 bp, 7 predicted proteins | sample Turbeapinknodule_FD_89959 | JGI IMG/M metagenome (GOLD analysis project Ga0123341, IMG submission 89959) | Root nodule microbial communities of legume samples collected from Mexico - Turtle bean Mexico pink nodule | ecosystem: Host-associated > Plants > Roots > Nodule | place: Mexico: Nepantla...
AACAGTTATACTGGTTCACTCAAATGAGCTACATCCAGTCTCACCTAATCCAAGGTGAAATCCACTAAACAAACGTACCAAACACACTTACACAGCCACTGTTCTTGAACCCTACAAGAACCTAGGCACACTTGCTGAAAAACACTATTTCAGCACACACACTCTTCAAGAAACCCTATCAAGAAGAGCTTACAATCACATTATACAAGAATTTGAAATATGAAACGAATACACCTGATAGAGAATGCAGAAATCTGCTTTAGACCAGTAGAACAGATTGCTCACACAGTAGCAGCACCTCTAACCAAGCCTTAGAGCCAACTGAGAACAAGCACACTTTTGATTTGTAAATTCTTTCAAGAACACATGTTAATTCTCTGTAAATCCTTAGTTCTCTGTTGTAAAACTTGTTTTCTCAATTGTATGATTCTTTTACAAACGCAAGAACAAGTTTTCTTTTTATAGAAAAACAACTTATAACAGATTTTCAAAAAACAGTTAAAGCTGTTATAAAAAGAACATATTGAAAATAAAATGAACAGATTTATTTTCAAAAGCAGTTAGGGAATCTGTTATGTGAAGGAGACTCAGTCAAACACTCTGGTGCAAGGACAAAACGGAAAAAACCTTTTAAGATAAACATGGCACCAGACTAAAAGGAATCCATTCATTTACAGATGAACAGATTTATTTTTCCAAACGATAACAGAAAAAACTTAACTATTGAAACACAGTTGTCGTTTTGAGAAAGTGAAGACTTAGTCAAAATACTTGATGCACAAAACCTAATTTTCAAAGGCCTTAGTCAATGCATCAGTTTTAAAAAAGAATCTATTCATTTAGAAAAAAACAGATTTATTTTTTATGCAATAAGGGTATTTTTGCAAAACATGTGAAAAACAGTTTCAAAAAATTTGTGCTTGCTCTTATCACATGGTCAGGGGTTAAGAGGTGAGTTACCTAGCAAAAAACCTACTTTAAACAACCTTTAAACTATACCTGAGACATTTTTAAAGCAAATGTAAATACACATGAAATTTGCACAAATGGCTTCATCAAACACATGTCTTGAAGGGGCAGCAACCATCTTCAACAACCTCCTCCCGAGAAAACTCCCGCGATGGTGTGAATCTCACCATGCACGAGGACTTCATGTCTCGGGCCTCCCTTTGTCACCGCCACGTCCTCAGTCCCCTGCTTTTCTTGCAAGTAATCCCTCAGGAAACTGTTCTTCACCAACTCATCTAGCTAGTGTCCCAGTGCCAAACAGTTGTGTATGAGATGACCGAATGCTTAGTGGAACTCACACCAAGCGTTCTTGTTGGGCCCGAGCTTCTTGTCGGTCTTGAGGGTACCTTTAGCCTCTCCGCTACATTGGGGATAGTGATGAGGTCCTTCAACTCTACCATGAAGTTGTGCCTTGGTGGCACGTTCTCCCTCTCACGCCCCCTGGTTTGAGGCTTCCTTGGTTGATAGGGTTGCTGCTTCGCGGGGGTCTTCTTCTCTGTCGTTGCCTCATGCACCCTTAGGGGTTGTGGTCGACCTGATGCATGTGGGTGCGTGGGAACCACACACGTGCGTTTCTCGTTAACTTCCCCTTCTACCGCAATGTGAGCCACCGCGCGACGCCTTATCTCGGCAAAGGTCTTAGGGTGGTTTCTGATAAGCGATTCACTGAAGAGGCCTGACACTATGCTCTTTCTAAACGTGTGCACCATCATCGTTTCGTCCTTGAGGTTCAACCTCACCACCTGTGCTCCGAAACGGTGAAGGAACTCCTTCAGAGACTTCCCCTGATACTGTCTTATGTCAAAAAGATCATAAGAGATGGGTGGGGGAGGGCGATTTGCGATGTATTGCGCTCTGAAGAGCTTGGTGAGTTGTGGGAACGACGTTACGTGGCCATCAAGGAGGCTGATGAACTAATCCATCGCTGTTCCCACCAGAGTGCTCATGAACAGTTTGCATCTCACCGCGTCGAAGCCCCCAACCAACATCATTTGCGTATGGAAAGTCGTGAGATAGGCCTCCGAGTCCCCTGTACCAGTGAGGGTAACTTTGGGCCCTACGAACGTGGTCGGTATCACGACATTCATGATTTCTTGCGAGAACGGCATCGAAAACTCCCTGGGTGGCGTCGCAGGTTCTCGATCTCCTTCCTCACGTCCGCTTGCCTGGTTTTGCATATCCCTGCGCAATTCCTCATTCGAAAGATGCAGTTCTTCGTTCGTTGCCCACGACGTCGCCAAATCAGCCTGGATGCGTTATTGGTTTGCTCTTGATGTAGCCACTTCCTCTTGAAGGGCCTACATCATTTCCATAACTTGTTGCAGGGTGAGGCTTTCGCCTCTGTTTGGTGCAGCAGGTCCTTGCCTCGTACTTCTCATCTTTCTGGCTCTTGCTGGTGGGACAATGTTTTGTATCGTGCCCAACGGTGGGCGTCAAATGTTCTTGCCGGTTGACAAAAAACACCTTCGTGCGTCTACGAGAATCTCATGCCCAAGAATCCCTACGTTCAGTCGTGCTTTCCTTTCGATTGAACCCCTGAAAACACAAAGACAAAGGGCGTCCTAGAGGTCGTTTGCACTCCGACGCTCAAGTCAATCTTAGGGCTAGGAAACACCAAAACTGTTTAACGTAAAACTGTAACTATGTGTGTTAAACGGCGCAAATGAATAGCGTACCTTGCCAAGTTTGTTACTTCCCTTTATATAGACTGAAACTAGGGTTTCCACTGTTTGCATTACCCAAAATAGGCTTCCTGAGGGGGTGGGCCCCAGCGCGTGGTTCCCTACCTGGAGTGCAACCTCTGACGGGGTGACCACCTGGATGCCTCCTCGTGCACCTGATCTCTGGGGTCACCCGCCTTGAGAGCGCCCTAGCTGTTCACATGTCATGCATGCAGCTCACCCCTGGAACGTGACCCTCGCGGGTCGTATCTTTCTAGTGGTTCTACACGCGTCATCCGCTCCACACGCATGGACCCCCGTGACCTAGGCTTCTCCCTTATTGATAACTAGTATGTAATCTGGGATCCACCTCTCGTGACCCAGCTCTGTTGTTCGTGTCCCCAATGTCCGACCTCTCCACACTGCCCAGCTCTGTTGTTCGTGTCCCCAATGTCCGACCTCTCCACACTGCTCAGTGGTACATCGGTACATTCTAGTGAGTCCTGGTGACCGATATCTGACCACACTTTGGTTCCTTAGCGCACGTGCCTCGCGGGACACCGACCTACGCTGCTCGTGGGACCCCGCTTACATGGCCCCTACATTACTAGTGGTCAACGACACCCGAGGTCTGGTTGGTACATCATCCAAACATATTACAATACAACTTACTTTTATGATCATTCTAAACTTTTCCTATAATTTCCCTAAAATATATCGTATAAATTATCTATAATTTAATCTCTAGAATTATAAACAAACTAGGGACTTAATAATTAAATCTTAAGTCACTCCTATAAACTAAAATAATTAATTAGTTCCTATCCTTTTTCTATTCCTAAGTTTTAAATTTTCATTTTAAAAATCTAATAAACATTCATCTATACTAATAAGTTAATTTTTACAATTAATTTCAATATTCAAAATTTCAAATTTATACATCTAAATAACAAAACATGATTTCAATATCAAGTAAGCAACAACGATTTGAGGGAGACCTTCATGCATTGTTGTGATTGAGTTCCCAAAAACAACCATGGTATCAATTTTAAAAACAAATGAGAGGTTTAGACCACTAACCTTGTGAAGAATGGAAACTCGATCCAATAAGTAAGAAACTAGTCATTGGGAACTAATAAAACAAGTGAGACAACCACTAATAGAGCCTCCGCAACATCGTCGCAACCACCACCAAAGAAAAAACAAGAGAGAAGGTCGAGAGAGTGCCGTTTTGCGAGAAAGAAGTGAGGAATAAGAGATTCGCAAAAGGAGTTATAAAGAGCTTTACGTTAGACCACACTAGATCCAACATAAAATTCAAAATTTACATCAGATTTTTGTTTTATTTTCAAAATTAAAACTTAATTTATTTTTATGTCATAAACAATGAGTTCTAACATAAAAAGTGTAACATAATTGGACCATTTTGCTTTATTGATAATCACATATTGAATAAATACAAATATTAACTCTTGGCCTTACCTAGAAGTTGCGTGCCTGCTAGCTAAAAGTTTCCTCTAACACTTTCAATAATCCACTGATTTCTAGCTATCCAAACTATCAATCCATACACCAATAATATCTTTCCTTAACAAATTACCTGAAAATGAAAAGAAAATAATAAAATCACTAGTAAAGATTGAACCACTTGACCAAAACTCTACCTTAACCAATGTATCTTGGTCCTTATCTAGTTTTCTTCTTGTGACTATGATATGATAGAGTAATATTTTTTTATAAGCATCTGATAAGCAATAGTAGTCAGACTTCTCTTTGAGCTTAAAAACATTCAAATAATCTAAGTTTTCAATTTTTTTAATAAATATAGAATTAAATCTATCATCTATTTTTAAACCTCTTATTATTTATTTATTTAAAATGTTATTTTGAATTAAAAATCATGTTTTATCATAATTTAATTCATTCATCAATGTTGTCAATTAAGAATTTTTATGTTCTTTTCATAAATTTTCGTTCGCAATCATATTATTAATTACAATATGACACCTGCTAGTATAAGGTATAGTTTATTTGTATAGGTTAAGGTTCATGATGTTATAGATTATGTTCTGAAACTTTTATGTAAGAGTCATTTTATCTTGAAAGACTATCTGATAAAGTTTTTTTAACAAGGATTGAATTATTCCTTAAATATTTCTATTTATTTATTTTATTATTTGCTGACAAAAATAAATACATCATATCCTCATAATGGCATGTTTGATTCTAACTACAAAAATATGATAAAAAATGAAAATAATTATTTTATAAATTAAAATTAGTATATACAAAAGTTAGTTTGCGAAAGTTGTCTTTTTATAGTTTTATCAAAATTTTATTTTTGTCTTGTATATATAATCTAATGTTATCTTATGAAAAAAGTTTTTTATTTTTATATATTACAGGAGAATCTCGTCGAATGATAGCCTGAATATAGGTGCTAGATCTTCTTAACATGACTTATTTTCTTCCTCTATACGTGCATACTTATATTATATCATACTTTATTTTCATCTTAAAAAATTGTTAAAGGCATAATCTTCGTGTTATATATGATGTCATGCTTTTTTTTTTCTTTTAAATAATATATGAATTTTGTGAGAAAACCAGACCCTTAAAATTGTTGAGATGTAGTGGCTTTAAAAAGATACACGCAATTACATTTTCTTTGGAGAGTGATTTACGTGCATGTTTGTTTTTATCTATTTTAAGTTGAAATGGACGTTTGTTCTAAAGTTTGAAGAGAATATACTTTTGTTTGCATATTAATGTAAGGAAAGAACCATACACAAATTTTGAGTGGCTATTATTTCTGGAAAAATATTATTTCTGAAATTAGTATATTCCAAAATGATAACAATTGTTTTCCGAGTTTTATTAGTGGGAAAAGTACTGCTGAAAGTGACTGCATTACTTATATTAAATTTAAATATATTTTTAGCTTCTTAAATGTGAACTGAAATTATTTTTTATTTTTCAAAACTGAAAGTGATTTTTTAGTCACAATTATTTTAAAAAATACTGTTCCAATCTCTCTATCTTATCTTTTGTATAAATATTGTCAAAATATATACTTGTCATTGAAAAATTAATGATATATAAGGTACAAAGGTCGATGTACAATGTCATATAAAATTATCAATCACACAAGAAAAATATTTAAAAATGTTTTATTTTCAAATAATAAGACCTAAAAAATCAATCTTAATTTAGAACAGGAATATACTTGGCAATAGTTATAAGGGAACCACATAGAAATAATTTTAATATCCTATTCAATTTAAAATTTTAAGATACTAAATTTATGAATTTTAATCAATTATAAAATAACATAATTAATTTTCATATACTCTATTATTTTTAAATTTCTTCTATTTTTTTTTCAGTGATAAAAAAACAAAATAAATGAAAGTAATAGAGTACTCAAATTGTTGGAGATCCCATATCGACTAAAGATTAGAGCCTTTCATTGTATATAAGTGGGTGCAAACCTAAACCCTATGAGCTGGTTTTATGGAGTTGAGTTAGGCTTAAAGTCCACTCTTTCATAATACCAATTCAATTCATGTACAAAAACATATATAAATGTATCATAACCTCAAAACAACTTATATAGAAGGCATCATCCTTAACAACAAGAATAATATCCTACCTCAAAACACATTATGTCCACCTATGGAACTCATGAGATAATGAAAGATAGTCACAAAACCAAAAAGAGTGATTTGTTTGTTACACATCACCTCTACTATGCCGATTTGAAGGAGTATAAACAGCAGAGTTTCTCTAGCTTTTGCTGCAAATACATGTTAACATGCTGGTTAGATTTTTTTAGTTTTGTATTTCATTTTTGCACCTCGTTAGATTTTTTTTTTTTGGTTTTGTGTTTTGTGGCTTCCAATAAAAAAAAAGTGAATGAAAACACACAAAACTTACATCAACCACCAACGTTCATCACCAATCACCACAAGCAACCACCAACACTTAAAAATGAAGAAGAAGACACCACACTCTCTACCATACACAGAAAAATATTGTTGGAATTAAAAAAAATATGAAAGTGTTGGAAGAAGGTGTGGAGGTGCAGAAAATTTGCCCATAATTATTTCACACAAGTTTTACTCACTTATTTTTCCACTATATTGAAATCATTGTGTCTTTTTTTTCAAACATTTTAATATTTCATACAATTATTATATAACTAAATATATTATTATTTTATTTTAAAGTTTTATTTTATGTTATTATCATCTAAATATAATAGTATTTTATTATTAAAAGAAGTAGTTAAATGTTTGTTTTAAAAAAAATGTGAGTGTGAACTATTTTTTCTTTTCTTTATATATGATATATGAAGTAAGAGAATTGACACTTTAGAAAATATGTAAAAATATATGATTGTATACAAACACTTTTCCCTTAAAACCCAATGAAATTTCAAATGAAGTACAAACTTCTCATGGAAAATCTAACTCACTTCAGCCTCTACACATGAAGGATTTGACATTATACAGAATAAGAAAACTATATAAAAAAAAATGATGTTACACTGAACAATTTTGGAATTAAAACCTCCATGAAGTTTCAAATGAAGGACAAACCCCATATCCATTAGCTGAATATTCTTCCCTTCTTTTCTTGAACAACCCCTTCATTCCCAGCCAGCATCATATATTTATCCCTCCTTGTAAGGTTGGTGCACTCAAATCCCAAAGCATACCCCAATTGTTTCTGTATGTAATTTGCCACTTCATGACTAGACCTTCCCCCAGCACAAGTGAGTTCTTTGGGAACCTTTTCAAGGATCTCAATGTCATATCTAGGCCTAGGGTTCATGAAAAAGTAAATTGGATCCAACACCTTTAGGCCACTTGCTGTTGTCCCATAGAACATGCTCACTTGAGCCTTCATTGCCACAGGCACAATCTCATCAGCTAGTTCTGCAAACAAGGAACTGAACCTCAACAGATAGGGCTCCCTACAAGTTGTTCCTTCAGGGAACACCACCAAATCCCCTTCACTAAGCAACCTTTTCATAGTCTCCCCATCTTGTTTTCTGTCCCTTGTGAGTCTTATGGTCCTAATAGGGGCTATAAGCTCAGCCACCTTGCTTAAGCTGTATGTGACTGCAGTCAAAGGCCTCCCCAAACATGAGCTAAGAAAAATTGGATCCAAGAGAGTCCTGTGAGTGCAAACATAAAGCACCCCTTCATTTGACTTTGATTTTTGCTGGTTATTGTCTTTGAAATTCAGATTTATCCCACTCCACACTCCCAATGCCATTGTGAATTTGAAACAAAGGAACACACCCAGAAAAATTCTGTAAAGGGCCATCACAAATCCAATTGGAAGCCACATGAACATAAAGAGTGTTGCTAAAGGAGTTGGCAAGAATGCTAGTCTTCCATCATGAAATATTAAGGACTTTGGATATTTGTTCCTTGGTATCACTTTTCCCTCATTCATCACCACATAAGCCTCCTATCATTACCATTCAGTTAGAACAAGATATAGACAAGATGCATAAATTGAATTAATGGTGTTGGATGCATTGGAAACTAATTAATAATCTTGTACCCACTTATTTAATAATCTTGTACCATCTAAATTAAATATGGCAGAAGGTGAAATAAAAGTATACCTGGTGTAGGTACACAAATTTTATTGGAACTTATTGTTTCTGTTTTGTATACAGTTTCATTATTTGAAATTAAGAAAAAATTAACATTAGATTGAAGATCATATACAATTATTCGTGTTTCGTTTATATTTATATTCATATCTCAAAATACAATTGAAAATATAGAAACAACTATTTTCTCTGAGCACACAACACATCTTCCATTCTTTTACACCCTCGTGATAATTTCAAATTACATAGCTATTTTAAAAGAGTCAATCTTCTCATTTTACTACAAAATATAAAAGAATATTCAAAAGAAAATAAACCTAAATGAAATAAACATTTCTTTTTCTATATTCTTGATCAAATCTGAGATCTTCTAGTGGACCAAGAATTAAAGATAAATCCCTCAAAATATTGAAATTTATTTAATGAAATGACCTTTTCTTATATACAATTTCAATATTTATCACACCATGTTGGTTCTATATTTTTTCTCTAGTTCAGTATGTGGAAGCTAAAATAAGCTGTTAATTAAATAGTAATTTTAACATACTATAACCTTAAGCAGTAGCTAGCTTCAGAGATACCTTGCAAAGAGAAATAAAAAGTTGATCATGAAGACTTGTGTTACCAATGCCAAGGTCAGGTTTTGTATCTCCAAAATAATCCATGAGGGCACTGTGCTTCACAAGCAAACCAGACTTGGAGAGCAAACCAGTGAAGTAACAACCAGCAGTGTGCAACTCAGTGGCTATAACAGCATCAGCATTCAAATACTCCTTCAGAAACCCTTCCACCATCACTCTAGGCATAGTGGTGAAGATAACCCTGGACCCTACTGAAGCCACCACCTCATAGGCCTCAAGATTAAGGTTCTCCAAGTAAAACTTTGGTAAAACTGCCCTTGAAGTGTTCTCCATGTCCTTCACTTTGAGTCCACAAAAGGAGATGAAGATCATGACTCTGAGCTTCATTTCATAGTTCAGAATCCACAGTATAGGACATGAACAAAGCAAGAGAAATGCCCTCAAAATGCTTCCACCTTCAAAGGCAACCAGCATGAAATAAGGAAAGAAAGAATGAGTCCTTAAGAGGACTTTGTGGAAGTCACAAACAAGGGCTTGAGACCCTCTACCCTCCAAATCACACTTGATGATATTAGGGAATGAGGAAGGTTGTTGCAATGGTTTAGATGAAAGATCACCCCATTGAAAACCATGGTTTTTAATTTTCCTTGCTATTCCATAACATGATTTAACAAAAACCTGGTTCATGAGCCAATTTGCAAGCCTTAGGAACTCCATGGAGGACACCATTTTTTGAGTTTCTTTGATCACTCCAATGCTTATGCCAACTCCAACATAACAAGAAAGGATGAGTTAAGCTGAGAGTTTAGTGAGTGATTGTTTCTGTGAACAGAAAGATTGCAGAGAATACATTTATATATAGTATTAAAATGCATAGGTGCAAAACAGAATGGAATCTTGACTATTTCAAATAGTTTTTTCTTTTGGAGTAATTTGGAGCTATGACAAAAAATTTATAATAATTTGTTTACATTATTGTATAAAAATAGTTTCTCTTTTTATAAATCTAATATGACCTTTACCCTCTCTTTGAATCTATTAATCCCCTGTTTATGCGGATGGAAACAAAAGTAAAAACGCGAAATCGATATATTTTCTTTTAGTGAAAAAATTTCTGCAATAAAATGGACTGATTTAGGAAAAAAGTAGATAGGTATTTATGTATATGTATAATTATTTTATTATATTTTAT
>Ga0123341_1007280_pt1 | contig 10073 bp, 14 predicted proteins | sample Turbeapinknodule_FD_89959 | JGI IMG/M metagenome (GOLD analysis project Ga0123341, IMG submission 89959) | Root nodule microbial communities of legume samples collected from Mexico - Turtle bean Mexico pink nodule | ecosystem: Host-associated > Plants > Roots > Nodule | place: Mexico: Nepantla...
GTAACATATACCAAAATTATTAAAATTAAAAAATTTATTATAATATTAAAAAAATACAATAAACAAGTAAAAATTATAATATTTATTACCATGTTATACATTAAATAAATATAAAATCAATAAATTATAACTATGCGTGGGCTACAACCCACGCTTCCTATTATTTACGTCGGTCATAGTCGACGCAAACTGTATTTTTTTTAAATCTCTACCTACGTCCGTTATGTGTCGGATGACCCAAGAAAAATTACTTTGCGTCGATTTTGCGTGGGTTTGGCCGACGAAAACCATGTCCACACTTAGCCCACGCTAACATGTGGAAGCTAATTCACTGTTTTCTTGTAGTGTGCAGGGTGTGATTATATTTCGAAATAGATGAATTATGGAAGAGAAATTGAAGAGAGAAGGAAGAGGGAAAGAGAGAAAAAAAAAGAAAAAAGAAAGAAGGGTAAGGTAGGGGAGGGGAGGTCTACGACCTTTAGTCTTTTAGATTCTTACATTATCCAGAAGTCACATATTGTTGGTAAAGAAGAAGGATGGGGAATCTAGATTATATGTGGATTTTTGAAAGATAAACGAGATTGTTGAGGGATGATGGTATGATGAATCAAGGTTCATGAAACATTAATGCTTTCCAAGTAGACATGAGATTCGGGTATCCGAATACTTTAAGTAAAAAGTGAAGATGTGTATAAGGCAACCTATAGATCTTAGTAACAATGTTGTTACAAGGCTAGCATGGAAATGAAAAATTACGTGGAATTAATTTATTGTAAGAGAAGGTTGATTAGTTACATTCAATATTGTAAGAATCTTAAGTACTTGTTTGATCGGACGAGATTAAACACAAGACAAAAGTTAATGGTGAAGTTATTAAAAGTGTAAGATTTCAAGTTTTTGTAACATCGGGGGAAGGAAAATTTGGTAGAAACTGCCATGAGTAAGGAGATATTTCAAGTGTTTGATGTAATGGTTAAAAACTAAAATTAATGGAGAGTTAAGAAATAAGTGGACTGAGAATTTCATTATGAAAGTAAAGGGGGAAATATGAGGTTTAAGATAAGTTGTTTGTATTTGCAAACAAGAAGTTAGAGAACATAGTCTAGTATAAAAGTTATAAAAATGATTTAATGTACATCACGCATAACTACGATAATATTTGAAGAAGTTTTGTGATGATTCAACATAAAGAGGAAGTGGCTCTATAGGTCCTTGTCTGTCTGACCTATAAAAGATTGAAGTGGAGTATCAAGGACCTGGGATAATGTTACAACCATTGGATGTGACTAGGTAGAAATAAAGTTGTGTTGTTACATGTGTGGTTCCTTTTCCACAAACAATGAGAGTACATAATGGAATCTGGATTGTGGTAGTGTTCATAGATGATATCTTCATCTATTCTCATACAAGGGAAGAACATGTAAAACATCTTAGAACTGTCCTGAACATTTTGAGAGAAAAATAGTTATTTGCTAAACTTTCAAAATGCAATTTTTGGATGTCAGAAATACAATTTTTCGGACACGTTATCTCTATACATGGAATATCAATAGATTCTTCTATGTGGAGGTTGTACTTCAGTGGGAATGTCTTAAAATTGTTACAGAAATTAGAAGCTTTATGGGGTTAGTAGGATATTATAGGAGATTTATAGAAGGTTTTTTCTAAAATAATTGCTCCTCTGACCCAATTGACTAGAAAGGATAATCCTTTTGCATGGACTAAACAATGTGAGAGAAGCTTTGAAGAGTTGAAAAGAAGGTTGACTAATGTTCCTGTATTGACAATTTCTGATACAATCAGTCTTTTGAAGTTTTGTGTGATGCTTCCTATCAAGGATTGGGTTGTGTTCTAATACAGAATAAGAAATTTGTTGCCTACACTTCTTGTCAATTAAAGGTGCATGAAAGGAACTATCCAAGTCATGATTTAGAATTGACAATAGTTGTCTTTGCTTTAAAAATACAGAGACATTTTCTTTATGGAGTTAGTTTTAATGTGTTCAGTGATCATAAAAGCTTGAAGTATTTGTTTGATCATAAGGAGCTTAATATGAGGCAAAAGAGGTGGATTGAATTTTTAAAAGACTATGATTTCCAGCTAATATACCATCTTGGGAAGGCAAATGTTGTTCGTTGAGTCATAAAAAGATACAAACATCATCGCTTATGATTAGAGAGCTAACATTGATTGAAGAATTCAAGAGTATGAATTTGGAGGTTTCCATGTCTTCAAATTTCATTAGTTGTAATACACTGGTCTTCACGTACGCGTCCCATGTCTTCATGTACGCGTCCCATACTATAGGGAGAGGATGTATTGCTATTGTGGGTCACCATATAAGTCGAACCGCTCATGTGTTATCATTAATGTTTACGCTGCATGCATTTTGAGTGATAAGATCGTTATATGGGAAGCTTTGTCTGCTTTTAGAAGTCTTCATCAAGACAAGGTGTGGTGTTGTTGTGGTGATTTTATTGCAGTCAGGTGTGCTGCAGAAAGGAAAGGCATTAGAGGAAATGCTAGCAATAAAAAGGAAATCAGAGGCTTCAATGATTTCATTGGAAGTAACCTGATGGAGGATTTGCCTATTGTAGGTAAGAAGTTCATATGGTATAAGGCAGATGGATCCGCAAAGAGTAGGCTAGACAGAATCCTAGTATCCGAAGAATGGCTCCAAGTATGGCCAATGAGCAAGCAATATGTACAAGCAAAGGAGGTTTCAGATCACTGTGCAATAGTGGTGAAATCCTGGATTAAAGACTGAGGTCCAAAACCATTTAAATCGATTTACGCATGGCTCCTGGAACCTGGGTTCAAGGATCTGGTGAGGGATAAATGGATGTCATATGAGGTGCAGGGTAATAGTATAGCCAAAGTCAAAGATAAACTCAAACGTTTAAAGTTTGATCTTAAAGAGTGGAATATGAGCGTTTTTGGGAATCTTGAGGATAACAAGCGGAAGATCATGAAGGAGATTGATAATCTTGATGTCAAGGATGGCCTATGTGATTTGATGGAGGATGAAAAGTTAAGAAGAATGGAGCTAGTTAGTCAACAGAGATTGGTAGAGAAAAAGCTGGAATCCCTGTATAGGCAAAAAGGCAGGTCAAACTGGTTCAAATATGGGGACTCTAACTCTAAATTTTATCACTCTACTATCAGGTGGAGAAGAATCAAGAATGAAGTTAAAGGAGTTGAGTTAAATGGCCAGTGGTGTGAAGAACCGGACGCAGTGCGAAGGGAAGTAAAGCGAGTTTTTGAGGATAGGTTCAAGGCCACCCCTGATCTAGGAGTGAGGCTCGGAGCCGTGGACTTTAAATCTCTTCCCGAAGAGGTTAGCTTGAGGATGGTTGAGGTGTTTTCTGAGGAGGAAGACAGGGAGGCAGTGTGGCACTGTGAGGGATCTAAGAGCCCGGGTCCAAACGACTTTAACTTTAACTTTATTAAAGCCAACTGGGAGACCCTAAAGGAAGACATTATGGAAGCAGTGCGTTGCTTTCATGAGACAGGGAGCCTTCCGAAGGGGTGTAATACGTCTTTTATTGCTCTTGTTCCGAAGGTAAAAGATCCTATCATGATTGACCAATTCAGACCTATTTCTCTCGTGGGAGCCATGTATAAGATCATCACCAAGGTCATGTCGCTTCGGATTAAGGCTGTTATACCTATGGTCATCGATGAAAATCAATAAGCTTTTATGAAAGGTAGGGGTCTGCTAGAGAGTGTTCTGATAACCAACGAGGTGATCGAAGAGGTACGAAGAAGTCGGAGGAGTGGAGTGTTTCTGAAGGTGGACTTCGAAAAGGCATATGACTCGGTCAGGTGGAGCTTTCTTTTCGATATGTTAAATAGGCTGGGGTTTCACGTGAAATGGATTAAGTGGGTGCAAGGTTGCTTAGAATCAACAACAATGTCTATTTTGGTCAATGGAAGTCTGATAGAGGAGTTTAGACCGACTAGGGGTCTGAGGCAAGGTGATCCTATGGCTCCGTTTCTCTTTCTTATTGTTGCTGAAGGACTGGCTGGTCTAGTACGTTTAGTCTTAAAGGAGAACCTACTAAGTGGAGTGAGAGTGGGGAGAACTGAGCTTGAATGTTGTATGTTACAGTTTGCAGACGACACCATGTTTATGTGTGAAGATTCTTTTACTAATATCTTCACTATCAAGGCAATTCTAAGGGTTTTTGAGCTAGCATCAGGTCTCAAAGTTAACTTGCATAAGTCTAAGCTGGCAGGTATCAAGGTTGGAAGGAATTCGTTAGAAACATATGCGAGAAGTCTCAATTGTGGAGCAATGCAGATTCCTTTCAAGTACCTGGGGTTACAAGTAGGTGGAAATCCTAGGAGAACGCAGTTCTGGGACCCAGTTGTGGATAAAGTTAAAGCTAGACTCAGTGCTTGGAAGGGGAAATGCCTGTCACTAGCAGGTAGAGTATGCTTGGTTAAATCGGTCTTAACCTCCATACCTTTGTTTTACTTGTCTATATTTAAAGCCCCAATATCAGTGTGCAAAAAGATTTCTAGCATCCAGAGGAGGTTCATTTGGGCTTGGGGGGCTGATCATAATCGTATTTCGTGGGTTAGTTGGGAAAATGTGTGCAAGGCAAAGGAGGAAGGGGGTCTATGGGTTAAGGATATTAGAATGTTCAACTGTGCGTTACTAGCAAAATAGAATTGGAGGATGTTGAGTGAGGAAAAGGGGAAATGGAAAGATATTCTAGCTTCTAAGTATTACACGGGGGGAGTAAGAACTGAAGTGTCGGGCAACTACTCTTCTTGGTGGTGGAAAGACCTATCTAGGACTTGTAGTGAGGGAGAAGGCGATGGATAGTTTCAGAAATCGGTTGTATGAAATGTCGAAGCTGGTGACAAAGTCAGATTTTGGGAAGATGTCTGGGTGGAGAACAATAAGCTTAAAACTATGTTTCCCATGCTATTTTCTATTTCGTTGGACCAAGGAAAGACGGTGGATGAAGTATGTACTTGGGAGGATGCAGGATGGAACTGGAGGTTAAGTTGGAGAAGGCCTATGTTCAACTGGGAAAGTGCTATGGAGGAAGATCTGATAAATCTTCTTACAGGAAAGAGTCTATGCAAGGAAAGCAAGGATACTTTAATATGGAACGGGGAACACGATGGTGTGTTCTCTGTGAAATCTGCTTATTCGACCTTGTGTAGTCAAGCAAATAATGGCCTGCATGACATATTCTCATCCCTCTGGTTAGCTACAGCAGTACCCAAAGCGTTATTTACAGCTTGGAGGATTTTGCTTGGTAGACTCCCAACCTTCGACAATTTAATTCGGAGAGGTATGGTTGTAAACTCTCCCCTGTGTGTGTTTTGCAATGAAACTCAAGAAACAACACAACACCTCTTTCTAGAGTGTGCTTATGCACAATGTGTATGGTCCCTTTGCTTAAGATGGTTAGGCATCTCGTATGTGCAGCATAAGGACATCTTAATTCACTTTGAGAGTTTTCATTTGTCTCATCTCAATGTTAAACAGAATCAAGTTTGGAAGGGAGTATGGGTTAATATAAATCGAAGTATTTGGGATCAAAGAAATCTAGTTGTTTTCAAGCAAGGGACAACCGATGCAGAAGAGATCTTCCACCTAGCCCAACTCACAGTGTGGCTTAAGCTGAAGTTTGGGACAACTTTCTTTAGTTATGCCTTCTCGGATTGGATTCTCAATCCCAGTCAGTGCCTGCAAAGCTGCTATTGCCGAGGGTCTCGAAATACACAGTCCTTTTTCGATGTTCGAAAGGAATTTGTGCTGGATGGGGCAGGGCTGGTGGGGGTAACTTTGGTATCTTCGGCGACGGGAAGGTATGTCGGGTGACTGGTTTAGTGCAGGGAAAGGAAGGGCAGGGCGTGATCTCAGTGGTTATATGAGAAGTAGGGGACCACTATTGTATAACTTTAGTAGTTGGGGGTTTGAGGTAGGCACATACAAGATTGGGTTTTATGTTGTATAGCAATGCCAATCCAGCGTCAGTGGAGAAGCCAGTGAAGGAGGCAACACTGTTGGACTAGTGTACACGACAATAGTAGAGCCGAATCATGCAGAATGCCTGTGGGTGTCATATAGCACTGAAACCTTCTCCAATTAGTGTCTCTACCTTTGAGTATCTATAAAGGAAGTGTCCTGAAGTTGAGGGGCTTTAGAAGAAGCTCAGGGAGCAATCTTTGCTGTGTAGGAGCACATAAGAGGGTTGGTCCAACTAGTTGAAAGGAGTGGTTTAACAACTGTTTGGGATACGTTTGTAAAGGGAGGTAGATGTGAGATGACTGGAGCTGCTGCTATATTTTCCTGGCTGACTCCCTCTAGTCACGAAACAGGGATATACTATTGTTGTGGAGATGTCACTTTTTTTGCTGTTTTTTGTCTTCTGGTTTGTCATTGCATATGGAAAGGCACCTAAGTATAGGTTGCTGGATTGCAGATATGGTATCATAGAATTAGTTAGTTTGGAGTTGTGGTTGTCACCTTTTAACTACCAAGCATGAAAAGCCAAGCACAATATAACTCCTAGCCCGTACCTTCTGTGGTTTGTTTTGGAAGAGCAACTTTGTGGCCTGTTGTGTTGTAGTTGCAGGGGCCTGTTAAATTAGAAGTATGCGTGCCGAGTCTGTTGTGAAGAATGGTTGCTATTTCAACATCTTGAATCCATCGTCTCAATTTTCGGTTTGGAGGGTTGTTGATGGTTACATTGCCAATAAGCTTTGATGAGTGTTGTTTTGGAGTTGCTGCGATGGATTTCTGTGGACTATGTTCGGTGTAAAGCCATATTTTGTCCTAGTTGGTTGGTAAAGGTTTTATTTTGATGTATATCTATCTGTTGGGGAATATGGTTAAATCTTAGGAGTTATATAGGGTAGCTCTTTCATGTCCAGCAGGTCTTTGTGAGCCCGTGTGTGCTCTTTGACGGTTTAGACATTAAGGTGTCATGTATACGGGTTGGGGCACAGCTGAAGTGCCTCTTTTTAAAGTATTAATTCTTTGTTGATAAAAAGAAAATAACTAATGAATTTCTAGAGAAGATGAAGGATAAACACTTGGAAGATTCAAAATTGAAGAACATCATGAGCTTATTAAAAACTGACAAAGCTAAAGACTTCTCTTTAAGAGTGGATGCTATTTTGAGATTCAAAAATAGAATATGCATACGAGAGGATAATGATATAACGCAAACAGTATTATATGAAGGTTATAAAAGCAAACTTAGTTTACATCCAGGAATCCAAGATGTATCAAGATCTCAAAAAGTCTTATTGGTGACATGGCATGAAGAATGATGTAGCCAAGTTTGTAGTTGCTTGCTTGACTTATCAGAAATCAAATATTGAACATCAACGGCCTAAAGGCATGTTAACTCAGTTAGCCATTCCAGTGTGGAAGTGGGACAATATCTCAATGGATTTTGTTACCCACTTACAACATACTTTGAGGAAACATGAGCCTGTTTGGGTCATAGTTGACTGGTTGACAAAGACAACACACTTTCTACCTATAGATTTGAGAATCTCTATGCAGAAATTGGCTCAGATTTATATAGACGAGATAGTCAGATTGCATGGTGTACCCTCTAGAATAGTTTCAGATAGAGATCCTAGATTCACCTCCAGATTTTGGCAAAGGCTTCAAGAAGCCTTGGGGACTAAACTCAGACTTAGTTCAGCATACCATCCTCAGACTGATGGACAACTAGAGATAACTATCCAGCCCTTAGAGAATTTGCTCAAGACTTTAGTGTTAGATCATTTGGGTAGTTAGGATGAAATTCTACCTTTGGTAGAGTTCACTTACAATAATAGCTACCAAGCTAGCATATGAATGGCTCCTTTTAAGGCATTGTATGGAAGAAAGTGAAGGACACCTCTGTGCTGGTTTCAGGATGGTGAAAGTGTGTTAATTGAACCAAAATTAATACAACAAGCCAATGAGAAAGTCAAAATGATTCAAGAAAGATTGAAAACATCTCTCAACAGGAAAAATTCTTATGCATGTCAAAGAAGAAGACCTTTAGAATTATCTGTGGGTGAGCATGTCTTTTTGAGTGTTACACTGTTCACTGGTGTAGGAAGAGCACTCAAATCCAAGAAATTGACTCCTAAGTTAATATGACCTTATCAAATTCTTAGAAGAATAGGCCCTATGGCTTATGAAATCGCTTTGCCTCCTCCTTTAGCTAACATTCACAATATTTTTCTTGTATCCCAGCTAAGAAAGTACTTACCTGATCCCACTCACATTCTAGAGTTTGATTCCATCCAGGTCAAAGAAAATTTGTCATTTGAAGTGAAGCCAATCAGAATTTTAGATTCATAAGTGAAACAACTTTGTGAAAGAAGTATTCCCATGGTGAAAGTATTATGGGATCTCATTTATGGAGACTCCATTTGGGAAATTGAAGAGGAGATACGAGCCTCATACTCTAATCTATTTTCTGGTAAGTTCATTTTCGAGGACGAAAATTTTTGTAGTTGGAGACGATGTAAAAACGTAAAAAACTAAACTCCGTAACCCCTCCCCTCACCTTTTTTTTTTCTCTCTTTCCCTCTCCCTTCTCTCTTCAATTTCTCTTCCATAATTCATCTCTTTCTAAATCTAATCACCCCTTGCAGTAGTTGGGGAGTCAGACTACATTTCTACCTGATCAAATTTTCAAACAAAGAAAGTTCATTTTAACTCTAAAGATCCCTTATTATTTGTTTTACTTTATGATTTAGTCATCAATCTTAGTGAGGCCAGTTGAGCAAAGTGTTTCTCTCAACTTGATTAAGCTCATACTAAAATTTGGTAATGTTTGGATAACTTGCTCTAGGTTCCTAAACTTTGGAGTGGTTCCCCTATTTGAGGTAAAATTTCCATCTAAATAAGGAATTTCAGGTAAAGGAAGCTAACTTTAATTTTTAATAGTACCCTAGACAAGAAGAAGATCTAAATATGGAGGGGACGTGGTCCCATTATTCAATTTATCTTGCCAGGGATGTTGTTTGTTTATATATTGTTTAAACTTGTAGAAATATTAGATTTTGATAATTTAGTATTTAAGTGTTGTTTTTTTTATGTTGTTAAATAGGACTTTTGAATGTTTTGGATTGAGTTTTGAATGATATTGTATGATTAAAATGGTATGAAATTGAATTCATACTTTTGGGATAATGTATGGACTGGTGTTTGTTTGTGTATTAAGTATTGATGCCTATGTGGTAACAAAGATCTCTGAGCTACACTGATGATCTAAGTCACATAGACTAAGATATCAGGTTGTGAGAAACTGATGGAGGAGTTCATGCACACTATGACATATGAGATGCACGACTTGGGCTGTATTGAACTTACCCTAATCCTTTCTCTTGGATTTGCTGATAATCTTTAGATCAAATCTTAGTCTCTAGTATGACTTACTTAATACGGGTCTTGCGGAAGACGTTAGTTGTTATTATGTTTGCTGAATATCCTGAATGTGTAGAACCATGTGAGATCTATGTGATTGTTTTATGTTGGGATTTGAAGAAAATTGAATAATTCTGAAATTGATTCATGTAATTTGGTTTACTCTTTTGATTTAATTGTGTATATTATAAAAGTTTATTTTCACTAGTTTACCCTTACTTTTTTTGTTATGTTGTGAACTGCGATGATTGTACTATGTACACGAGCAACTGATCATATAGGTGTAGGAGGTCCTGGAAAGCTTTAGGATGTTTTAAATCTTATATTGTAAATGTTTGTATTTCTATAAGTCATAATCTTGTAATGGAAATGTTTTGAAATACTCCAAGCTTGTATAGAAACTAGTAGAACTTGTATTTGAAAAATTTGTCCATAAACATTGACCGAAAAAGATAACACCAATCATCAACATCGTAAAAATAACCTTCACTAATATTTGTTTAAATAATTGTAGTCAAAATCTAAATTGAGAAAGAGTTTTACAAATATTATATGAAAAATCTTGACGAACTTGATAGAAAAATAACACCAATCAACATCTACTACTAAAAATTATTGATATTTTTATTTTTAATTTTTTCACAATTATTTTATATATATATATATA
>Ga0123341_1007285_pt1 | contig 10070 bp, 6 predicted proteins | sample Turbeapinknodule_FD_89959 | JGI IMG/M metagenome (GOLD analysis project Ga0123341, IMG submission 89959) | Root nodule microbial communities of legume samples collected from Mexico - Turtle bean Mexico pink nodule | ecosystem: Host-associated > Plants > Roots > Nodule | place: Mexico: Nepantla...
ATATATAATATATTAAATAATTAAAAATTAATACAGAATAATTAAATATTCTATTAAGTTTAAAAAATAACAATTAAATAAAATATATTCAAAATTTGAACATTGAAAGGAACAGAAATTGTATTCAAAATGTTAACATTTTTTTTTTATGTATTTTTAGACATTTGACTTGAAAAGGAACGGTTTGTTTATTATTTAAATTTAATTGCAAATTGTGTTTTAGATGTTAATGATTGAGTGATAGAATTGATAAGGAAAATAAAAGAAATATACTGTTGAAAAGTTATTTACTTTTTTAACTTATCTGATAAGTATGACTATTGGATACAATATCTGAAAATATGTATAAATCATAAATGCTAGATAAATGACTAAAAGATTTTAGTTTAAAAAATAAAAGTCAAAATAAATGTTACAGTAAATAAATAAAAATATGCAAGCAATTCCAAATAATTGGCAACATTTAATAAAATTAATATATATATATATATAATATTGTGCTTTGACCAATATTTTTTAAGTCATAGACTTTTAAGTGCATTATTTATGTATTCATAAGTCTCATTAATAGTTAATAATGTACTCAATTATATATCAAGATGCATGTGTTACATATTTTTCATTTTAATATAAAAATAAAAAAGTAATAATTTGTATGAAATGTTTTTATATTATTATTTAATAACAAATTATTATGAAAAGTAAATATGTTAAATTCTATAACATTAATTAACTTGAAAATATAATCTATTATGATTTCTATTTAATTAACTATTTAATGTATTGGTAATATAAATAATTTTTCCAATAGCATTAATAAAAACTTCTGATATGATAGTTTTTGGTCTTTTGGAAATTTGTTTCTCAAATAATATATATCTTGTTTTATAATTGAATGATTATATGTTTCGTATTATTAGTTTATACAAATTATACTGATGTTGTTTAATAAAAAAATTAACATTAATCCATATTATATTATGTTTTAAATAACTATCTTGTAATAGAATAAATTAAATAATCATATCTAATAGTTTATTTCAAAATTTCAAATTATATGTGATTAAAATTGTAGTATCTTCATAGTTGTTAATATTATAAAATATTACAAGCAAATATAATAGATATCAATATACTTATAGTTATACACTAACAAAATTTGGACATTATCACCAAAACCATGTTGATGGACTTTTGTGTATTCGGTTGACCATGATAGAGTAGGATGCATTTCCCATTTCTTTTTGGACCTTTTTTATCATCCTGAGAAAGTTAAGGTCAAGTAGATGCGGAAGATTGAATGGTAAGCCATGACTATATGATATATAAGAAGTTTTCATATTTTGTTATATGACTTTTTAGCCTTAGGCAAAGACACTTGTTGCATACTTGTTGTCAAATCCTTTTTTTTTTTTTTTATAAAGTTGTTTATAGTTTAACTTCTTACCCTCTATATTCTTAGAATAGTTTTCTTCATAAAAGAGTTGTTCTATAATACTAGTATCCTGGTATACCTTTCCTTTTTATGGATAGAAGCAATTTTGATATCTGTTACAGGATATGGCCTCAGAAATACTTGGTTTAAAGTTGTCACATTTTCCAAAATTAAGGATAAGATGGTCTTGTTTTCAGACATCCTTGCATTATTCTAGAACATTCTTACTAGTTCTAGATAGATTGTTTGTGGTGCAGGAAAAAAGCCTCTTATGTCGCAACATTTCAACTCGAGATTGATGTCCAAGCCTCTCGAGATTGATGTCCAAGCCTCTTTTTTCTAGCTCTTGTAAGTCACATTGGTGTTTTATGAGAAGAATTATGTCAACTGGACTAGAATTTTTCAATATAGAGGTTGCAGGGGTTTGGATGCCATTTGAAAAGCTCAGGGTTTGAGAGAGAGGAGAGTTGAATCACAAGAGTCTTTTGCTTAGGAAAACTTCTTTGTTGTGAGTTAGGGTATTTATATGTAAGGGCAACCGTAATTTTTTGTTTTAGGTTTTTACTAAATTACCCATCCTTTTTTTACTTTGGAATACAAGCATTTTTTGGGAAAGAAATCTTTTATGTCAGAGCCCAATCATTTTTAAGATATGTTTTTTATTCACAGGTATTTTGTGATGGTTTGTGTGTCTTGATGCAGGAGAGATTGGTGTAACCTAGATCATCTAATGATGATGAATCGTTTTATGCTTATAGGATTATTTGTCTAAAATGTTTTTATGTTCCATGGTATTGTTTAGACATTCAATGCATACATTAAACAAAGATACATTTAACATTTTATGGTAATACCTATCTCATATGTCACAACTTCGTCTAGAGTGAATGAGTAGTTTGTTATGTACAAGCTCCATCGTTTTTTCCAATTTTTTCTTATGTACGTTTTTCTTATTGCCTTCTTTGTCTTTCTTCTTTTGAAGATTTGTAGTTTTCTACATTTATGAATTCCAAGTCTCAATCTTTCTTTTCTCCTTTTGAATAGGCATATACTTCAACTTAACTTTGAGGTTCCTGAAAATGTCAAAATTTTCTTTGGTACCTTTACTTTTTTTTGGGTCCTTTTGGATTAGATATGTGTGCTTTTTCCAAGAGACTATCAGATGATATAAAGACTTTGTGTTGTGCAATAGCGTGCTCATCTTGTGTTTTAGTTTATTGACAAATAGATTTATTTCTTTCACAAAATCTAATAGAATTTTTGAGAGGAGGTTCTAGAGATTGGCTACACGTGTTTGATTGATTATAATTAGAAACTTTGGTTCTGAGTGCTTTCAATTTAGATGTAATTTTTATGTATTGTATTACTTTCTTTAAATAGGATTTTCTAAGAGAGTGTATGTTAGAGAGATTTACCTTAATAACATATTTCGATGTTCTCACTGTTAGAAATGTAAGCCTAAACAAGAGGGGATGAATTGTTTTTGAAAGATTTTCGCAAATACTGGATAAGAATGAAAGTAAATGCAGAATTGCAGATAAAGCAATCAAATCAGCCAAGAAACAAAAATGTATTTTAACTTATTCCAGAAAAACAATTGGTTGTTTCTGCGAGTCAATCGATTGTTCTTACCAACACTTCAACATAAATTGATTTAAACAGATTTAAAAGCAGAGAGGGAGAGAAAGATTTACACACAATGTTTTTATACTGGTTCACTCATAACCTGAGCTACATCCAGTCCCATAACAAGCTTTTGTTAATCCACTAGGTAATCAACAACAAATTACAAAAAAGCAAAAAAACTAACACATCAAAGAGCCTATCTTGATACCTTCAAGACTACACACCCTCTTTGATGCACCACCACCACACACAGTCAGAACACCCTCTGACTTAAAATACAAAACATTTTACAGTATTCAAACATAAACAGAAATACAAGAATGAATAGAACAAGTTACACGCGATACACGAAGGAAAACACAACTCCTATTTCACTTTTTTTTATCAAGGCAAAGCATATAGCAATCTTGCAATCTTTTTGAAAAATTCTGAAGCTATTTTCTGTAATCTAATGATGTGTCAAAATAGAGATTCAAAACCCAGTTATAAACCCACAAAAATAGCTGTTTGTTTAAGTAAAACAAAGTCTAAAGCAAATGCATATCAAGCCAAAACAATTTTGACAGTTAAAACAAAATTTGTTATGTTTTTTAAAAAACAATTGATGAAACCTCGATTCAATCGATTAATTTGGCTTTGACTTGTAATGTCAACCAATTTTAGCTTTTCAAAATCCTTATCAAAACTCCAAGTGTAAAACAACCGATTGAAACGTAGAAACAACAGGTTGTTTATCACTTACTTTGAAAAACAATTTTCTTTAAGAGATCTTGATTGTTTTAGCTTTGGATTGGACTAAGAGTGATTTAACAAATTCTAAATACACAAAACCAAATCCCCAGAAGCAGCAACCCAACTTTAAGCATCCTTCTTGGATTTGGAATCATCAAAGCTTCATCTTCAACACTCACAACATCCCTATGTATTTTTATTTCTTCCAATGAGTCACATCTTATATAAGTCATTGTTTATAATGATGTGGAATCTACCTTTGTGTCTTTGATGGGCTTTGTAAGAGATTCTCATATATCTTTAGCACTTATCACAATATGCACTCTGAAAGCTTCTTCTTCAGATAAAGCACATAACAAAAGATGTATGGCTTTGATGTTCAGTTCATATAACCTCTTCTGTTGATTGTTTTAGGCTTTTCTAGAATTAATTTTTCAGAAATATTGAGTAAAAAAATATACATTTGTTAATTACCTCCACCAAGCCTATACCAATGTAGTCAAGGAAGAAGTTCATCCTGATCTTCCATAGATCATACTTTTCTCCACTGAACAAAGGTAGGTCAATCATTTTTCCTAGTGATTCCATTGAGTTCACCCTTTGATCGTTGCCTCAAGTTCTGTAAAGAACTAACCCTTGAGGTTAGTTCTGATACCAGTTATGGTACAATTGGCTCCAAAAGGGGGGTTGAATGGAGCTTGAACTCAATTCGTTTTTTAATTGATCATGATGAAAAACAAATTATAAGATATATGGGATAGAAAAAAGTATACACAAAGATTTATACTGGTTCACCCCAAACACTAGGGTTATGTGTTAAGCTCCCCACTTAAAAGTCTTAACTATTATATACCTATCAAGGTAATAAGTATTCTCCACCTCTCTAGGTACACAAGTATTTTACACCTCTCCAGGTAGCAAGTCTTAATCTCCCCCTGAAACTAAGACCTCTCAACAAGTGAGAAAACACTCTCAACAAGAGAGCAAATAGTGAAAGCTCACGCGATAATCTTGACACATTGAATGATTTACAATACAAGACTCATTCCCCAAATTATGAATGCTCTAAATAGCATATGTGAAATATTTTCTCAAAACAATAAAATAATGAAAGTTAATTCGTATGTAATGATCTTTTTATGCTTGTTGCTTCATTGATTTTGTTCTTCATTTTTAAGGTATTTTTATATAGTGTTGAGCGTTGAAGCTTTGAGTCTCTTTATTCACATAGTCGTTGGATGATGGATTAGGAAATAATTGCTCTTGATTGATTCAACTACGTCTTGGAAAATTATTGTATTTGAAAAGTTTTTCTTTTAGTCCTAATGCGAACATTGTTCCATCAATGATGTGATATAAGGATATCTTTTAACTTCATGCATTATTCATCATCTTCTCTTTATCAGACGCTATATAGGCAACTTCTACTTTGATAATATTCTTCAAGTCTTTGAGTATTTGAAACAATTTGAATTATTTCCTTCTTTATCTTTTGAAGTGAAGGTTAACCGTTTAAAGCTTGTGACTTGAATCTTCAATCACATCTTTGCCACAAATGCTTTCACTGTAATTACCTTAGACATTGAGTATGGAAATATTTGCTTTGTTTGTTGCATCATAGGTTTTCTCTATTTCTTTCTCTTCTAGGAACATTGATTTGATTTATCTAATGTTCCTTCAATCTCATTCTCCATAGCGTAAATTATGTTATTCACTTGGTCACATACTCGTTCTTTACTGATTTTCTCTAATCAGTTTTTTCTCGAACGTTGTACTGATTGTTCATCATATTAGACGCTGAATTAGGAAAGTTCTGATTGCGTGTTTAATGCTCGTTCTCACTTTTTCTCTTCTCATTTCAATCTCTTCTGATATTCTCTTATTCTTATCATATGTAGCAGCTTGAATGTCATCAATGACTCCCATGAATTGTGCTATGCAAACACTTTATTTTGCTCATTAGACGTTTGATAAGGAAATTTTTCCTTATTCTCCTATACATCCTAATGGTTCCAAAATATGAGGAAACCTTTGTGATTACCAATGAGTCAATATCTCATAGCAAATATATCACCGAATAACAATTTATTAATATCTTAGAGTATCAAAAGATTTATCAATATATTCCATTCTTACATATTAATTCAAAACATTTAATCAATATATTCAAGTTAATTATCCAGATTAAATCTCTTTCATTATCAATCATAATTTCTCATGAATATATTCCACAAAACCTTTTCAATCACAAATATAAATCTCAATTAAGTACAACTGTATTTTTACAAAATATCTATATCAAATAAACTCATAATGTTTTCAATATATTGGATAGAATAGTCACAAGATATATTCGTTGAAACTTGTTTGAAAATATTTTAAGGTTTTAATTAAAACATTGCGTTTTGATAAATATGATTTGTATAACTCAAAATAATCAAAATTTGTTTAGAACATTTGAATAACACATGTAAAAGTGAAAGGATTAAGTATGGAAAGTTTCCTATCACTTATTCATCCAACACATGATCTATGTCTGCTACGTTCATTCGATCATCGTCTGGTATGTGTAAGGCTATTGCTTTCTTGCGTACAATAGCGCGTTTAACAACATCATTTGATGAATTTATCTTTTGAGCACTTTGTGTTTAGACTTTGTCTAACACGTTGCATATAACTCTTGGTCCATTGAGTTCTTTGTGGACTTCGTCTACTAGTCTCTATAGAGTTCTTGAGTGATTCATTTAACACTTCCTCTATCACTCGTTTTGTTGGTCTTGCTAACCATGAATAATTATTTCTATATTCATCGTCCAATACACTTTTGTACTATCATTATCTTGTGCTCTTAGTCTTATCTTGTAATTTGATAAGCATAATGTTTGTTTAAAAAGCTTGGCGCTTCCAATTGATGTTGTAGTCATTCTTGTCATTGTTTGGTAAAGTCTTTTTCTTTTTTCTAGATCAACGTTTGATGCAACCTTTCTAAATTTTTCTCTTAACATTTATTTCGTTTTTCATTTGTGTTCATAGCTTCATCGTCTAGTGTGTTTGTGTATCTATGTATTTTCTGTAATGTTGTGTCTCATGTATGATCTAATGTATCATTTCTCTTATGTTGTACATGAGTGAGCATGATTATACATATAACATATCTTATAATGTTTTGTTGTCATCAAAACTCTTAGACCATCACTCTAATGAGTGATAAATCATATGACATTTTACACAGGTGATGAACAAATGCTCAAAAGTCATGTACGAATCTTTGTAGCGGATATAGTTGAATTTATCTCGACTGATATTTTCTTATAAGAAGCCAATTTGGTCTATAAGTTATGGGCTGAAAAAATGAATATGGAGGGATCATTAAGTGAAGATAATGAACTAGTTCAAATCTCTATGAGAATGTTGTTGAACAAGATGCTTTGATGTCTCGAAATCCATGAGGAAAAATTGAAGACCTTGCTACTGGGTGCTTATGTGGTGTCTTGTAGTTTTTAACTTGTTAATTCACTCCTTAAGATGATTCAAGTTCATTTGAATCTTTATCTTTTTTAAAAGATGGGTTTTCTAAAAGGTTGTAAAATTTCAACCTGATGAAATGTCGAATCAACCTGTTGTTTGACACTTAGTGGTTTTTAAAATGATTTGGAAAAACTTAGCTTTGTTTTGGCTTTGCTGTCAAACAGATTCAACTAGTTATTTCAATAAATCAACTGGTTGTTTTTATGAAAACCTTAACAAAATTATGTTAAGTGATTTTAATTTGTTTTAATTGATTCCAACAGCTTTTGGTTTTTGACTTAACTATTTTGACCATTTGATTGGGGCATATAAAGGTTGTTATACGCTCCTTTGCATTAACTAAGAAAGATAGTTTAGCAAAAACAGTTTTCAAGATTTCAAAAGCTTTGGATCATCTCAAGTGTGTGGAATAAGATTAGGTTTTGTACTTCTAAACTTTAAGCTTTGATTTACCCAGGAGTATTATATTTCCTTCTTCCTTGAACATTGTATTTCTGTGTATTTTTATGTGGTGTAGTTTTTCTGTAAACTTTGTTGTTTGCCAAAAGTGGTGTGTATTCTTGAAGGGTTCAAGATTATCACTTTTGGTGTGTGTTTTGTAATCTATGTTTGATTACATAGTGAATTCTCAATGGTTAGCTCAGAACTAGATGTAACTCTTGGTTAATAGTGAACCAGTATAAACATCTTGTGTGAATCTCTTTATCCCTACACTCATTAAATTGTTTTAATATTTTTTTAAAATTTGTTGGTATAAACAATCAGTTGTTTCGTAAAAACAACTGGTTGATTTTCTGGATTCAAACTTAAAACAGTTTTCTATTGGTTGAACAAAATTTTCAATTGATTGATTATTCGTAGCTTTTCACTCTACCTTCAATCTTTGAGAAAAAAATTCAAAAACAATTCACCCCCTCTTGTTTAAGGCATCTAATTCTAACAATTGGAACGTCGTCCTAATGTTGGAGTGAAAGTCAATAAGATCACATCTAAAACAGGTCAATTGATGAATTGTTTATATATTAATATAATCTTCATAACTTTAAATAATTAACTATGTATTTTCTATTTAACTTAATTCTTTTACCAAAACTATGAAACAAGGTTCCTTTCTTGCAAATGTCTATTTATATGTTTATTAAATTAATTAATTTTAAAATAATTTTGAGTTATTGTTATATTAAGATTTAAGATTTATCAATTTTTTTATAATTGATTCCTTTCAAATGAATAATTTAAAACATTATAGCGTCTCATTATATTAAGTTTTATAAGCATTTGTTATTGAATTGATTTCTTAAAAATCTAAAATGTGTTTATCTTTTATGAAAAATGTAAATTTGTGATTACTAAAGTTGAGTTAAAATTAACACTGATGGGGCTGCTAGGGGATATCCTAGTCTTGCCACTTGTGTAAGTATTTTTTGTGGGAGTATGAGAGAGTTTATTGGTGCTTTCTTAAAGTTCAGACTGCTATGATTACTGAGTTTTATGGAGTTATACATGATTTGGAGGAAGCTCAAAAGATGAGTTTATTGCTAGGACTAATGTTATGTTGATGTTTCGTAATTGATGAAATACTTGTCTTAATTACTGTAGGAAAATTAGGTTTAGGGTTATTCATATTTTTCGTGAAGGGAATGTATGTGCTAATAAGTTGGCTAATTTAGGATTTATTCATAGAGAATCATTTATTGGTATAATATGCTTCTATCTAGAATGTTCTTAGAATTTCTTATGAATAAACATAGTCTACCTATGTATCGTTTTTGTTAACATATGAGTTTTGGTCAAGTCCTCCGTATTTTTTTTGTATTTTCTTTTCTTTAATAATATTTTTTTCATGTGATGATAGATGATTGTCGTTACGAGGTATCAACCTAGCTGAGATGTCAAGTTACATAATGATGTCTATCATGAAAACTTAAAAAAAAAATGTTTTAGTAATTGTTTGAACATTTCGAGAATTAATGTAACAACATTTAGTCTTTATAAGCTTATGGTGATAATAATATATTAAAAATTTCCCAGAGGATTTTTCCTTTTTCGTATAAATAAATTGTTTTTTAAGACTAAGTTTACTATAATATTTTGCTTTCAATAACTCAATAGTTTATCGTGATCCAATTGCTTTGTTTATTAAGTCAAACATCACATATTAAACCTTTTGTTCCCAAACAGGATACAAATACTAAACTAATGAAGCATATGACAATTTCAAAGATGATGTATAACTATCTTCAAATAGTACTAATTAATTAATTCCATATTCTATAAAACTCTCTAATCATGGAAGGATAAGGACATGTTTAAAAATTCAGAATTGTTATTTGTTTTTTCATATTTTTTTTAGTAAGACAAGTTATTAAACTTTACATTTCAACAGACGTATTAAAAGTAATTATTTTACTATACTTTTAAATCATATAGCGAATAGAAAAAACTCAAAAGATAGTTTGTTTGGAAAGCTTGAAAAAATGAAGAATAAAGAGCCAAAAGTATCTTATTATGAAAGACAAAGTGGTAAATAACCAAATAAAAATTCTAAAACTAAACATATGTAGGATAGTAGTAACTGGTTTTAATTTCGATCACTACTACAAAATTATTCAATAAAAACTAATTTAAAAAAAAATTAATTAATTACTATATTAACTAAATTAATATTATTTTAGAGATTAAAAAAATTATTGGTATCTAAATTAGTTATTATTATTGATAGATAATTTTTAAATTAGTATTTAATAAA
>Ga0123341_1007286_pt1 | contig 10069 bp, 5 predicted proteins | sample Turbeapinknodule_FD_89959 | JGI IMG/M metagenome (GOLD analysis project Ga0123341, IMG submission 89959) | Root nodule microbial communities of legume samples collected from Mexico - Turtle bean Mexico pink nodule | ecosystem: Host-associated > Plants > Roots > Nodule | place: Mexico: Nepantla...
AATTTAAAATCACTCTTTTAATATGTATTATACATCGAAGGTGTGAATACTAAAACATGATTTTTACAATTTTAAATTAAAAGCTAATATCCTTTGAAATAAAGAATGGTTTGAAAGAGACCAAACAATATTCTTGTTATTCACCTAACCGGGGAAAATCCCAACCTTAACGGTCCATTTGTTCAGACTTTAGAAATTCATTCCTAACACAATCTTTGTTTTATATCTGTTCAATTATTTTTATTAGGATGCTTCGCGGTATGTACTTTAATTGTTTAAGTTAAAATGTATTTCAACCTAATATAAAAATTATAAACAGTTTGATTTGGTTCGATTTAAAGATTAAAAAAACAACTATAAAGAAATTCTTTATAATTTTTTTAGTATAGTTTTTATTTGTGGTTTTATTATATACATTTTTATTATTTTTATTATTAGTGAATATATTTTATATCTAATGCTCGAGAGTTACAAGTCTAGTTACATTTTCAAATACATCTTAATCTTTAAAGATAACCTTCTACCAAATCATCATATTAATTAATGTATAATTAGAGTTATTGTTAGATTAGTACAAAGACTTAACCATGCTACTCTGTTAATTGGGTTTGACATTTTTTAAGCTCAAATCATCATCATTTTAAATAAGTTGACCATTATCACAAAGTCAGTCAAGATATGCATATAATAACATTTATTATTTACAATCATCAAATATCGAATAATGATTTAAGCATGGGAAGACTTTGTACAAGTATTCCCTCTCTTTGTTAACTGAAGATTCAAGACGGAATATTATTAAAAATCGAATACTAAAATCAAAGAACATACCCAATTACGAAGACATATTTTTTTATCTATACAATAACTTCTTCCTTCTTATTGTCAAAAACTTCAATGTTATATCAAAATGAATAATTTCATTATCTCCTTGACTATAATTAAATATTTGAAACAAATGAAGTACTATAAAATAAAAATAAAAATAAAAGTGATTGGATTATATTTATACATTGTATTATAAATTATAAATAACTTCTAGCATGTACATTTTATTAACTCTAACAAAATCTCTGCACACATAAGTTCACAAAATTCAAAACATAAACATCAAAAAATTTAGTCATTATATATGGTTTCCTTTCAATAATCTTTGATTTTAATTTAGCACTTGTTAATAATGTAACTTTCGCACTATTATAATAACTATTCCTTTTACTCTTCTTTTTTACTTTATTCATATCTTAAACGTATCTTTTACTCAGATTTATAAAGATGAAACTACTTAGACATATTAATTTTCTTCTCTCGCATACACATCTCTTCTCTTCTTCTCTTGTGTATGATAGTGAAATATTAAGTACTATAATAATACTTAAATAATTGATTTCTCTTCGATTCTCTTTGGATAAATTTCAAAATGTTAAACCACAAACCAAACAGAACTGCTTGGTTCTAAAAAAAATTCAAATGGATCCAACAAATTTCGATTTTACTTGATCGTCACTTTTTTTTATCAATTATCGGTAAGAAAAAAAATTAGTTTCAGTTTTGAACGTCCCTATTTTTATATGTTGAATGTCTCTTACACTTATAGTTTAAATGTGCAATAATTTATAAAGTAATAGTATTTAATAATCTATTTTGTTCCATGTGTTAAGGGAAATGCATTCATTCTCTTAAATCTTGAAAAAAAACAAAAATAATTAATTTTTGTTTTTAATTCAATTAGCTTATTTTATTTCAATAACTTTTTATTTTCTTAATTAGGCATTTAGTGCACAAGATAAAAAATATTGAAATTTTTATATACCAAATAATGCATACTAATTTCTTTGATTATATATAACCTATTTTTTTGGATGAGAAATACTAAAATAAGAAGTTTCTTTATTTTTGTTTTCTTTTTTAATCTGAGTATATAAGTTTTCAACTGAAAACCAAATTCAGATGCACAGGCAACGTGACAGTAAGTCTAAAACCGAGGTAGGTGTTTATGTTTGCTGGGTAAGACATCCAACTTTTAAGCATTTAAAATGTTCAGAAATTTCAACATCTAGCAAAAGGATTTAAAGTAATATACATTCAGTATAATATTCAAAATGTTGCCTCAGCAACCAAAAAATCAAACACAAATGTTCTTACATTATATCTTAACCAGCTCCGAATTCTTGCAGTGAAAATGCGTATTTAAAATCTCAACTCTGCAGCCATATAACCCAACCAAGGACCAGTTTGATAAGGAGGTCCTAATTAACTTGAAACATATACAGAATTATAGGATCTGACTTTGATTTAAATAGAAGAATATGATGATTACGAGGAAGCAAAGAGTAATAAGCTGATTTGGTTTTGATATATCATTAAAGATCAACTGACAATTAACAAGGTTAAAACAAAACAAATGAAAGAATTAATTCTGCCATAAAACTCCACTTTATCTTAGTACACTGTTCTAACAACACAAACATTTTTTAAGAAAGATCTTCAATCATTGCAAGGGGCTACTGCATTGCCAATCGAGGACACCAAGCCGTTCTGCTGCATTTAAAAGCATTTCCTGTGTACAATTGAAGGACCGGACTCATCGTACTCTGCCTTCGCAATCCACATCTGCATTTCCAAAAACAATTGCATTCTCATTAATAATCTTAATAAGCTGACCCATATAAAAAACATTCTAGCATGTGTGCCCAAATGCATGAGATGCCGCTTGCTATTAGTATTCATAGTAAGTTACAAAAATCCCAATTGGCCTATGAACCTCAACTGTCATGAGAAGGAGACAAAATTCAAGCAACTATCAAACTGAGATTTAGATAAGAGCATCAGAACTAAAACTAAAATAAAGACAATCACACACTTGATGTCTCCGTCATGCAGTTGTAATAAAGTGCATGAGACATCACCGTTTTAGGTTTATCACAACACAAATTACTTTGGTCATTAGAATCACAGAATGTTTACCTGTTGGAAAGTGCTGAGAGAAGCCAAGATAGAGCCACCAATCCAGACACTATACTTTCTCTCGGGTGGAGCAACCACCTTGATCTTCATGCTGCTTGGGGCCAGGGCAGTGATTTCCTTGCTCATTCTATCCGCAATACCAGGGAACATGGTAGAACCACCACTGAGGACTATGTTTCCATACAAATCCTTCCTGATATCAACATCACACTTCATAATTGAATTGTATGTTGTCTCATGAATGCCAACGGCTTCCATTCCAATCATGGATGGCTGGAAGAGAACTTCAGGACAACGGAAGCGCTCGGCACCAATGGTGATGACCTGTCCATCAGGCAGCTCATAGCTCTTCTCAACAGATGAACTAGTTTTTGAAGTTTCAAGCTCTTGTTCATAATCAAGGGCAATATAAGCCAGTTTTTCCTTCATATCCCTTACAATTTCTCTCTCAGCTGTGGTAGTGAAGGAGTAACCACGCTCAGTGAGGATTTTCATCAGGGCATCAGTGAGGTCACGTCCTGCTAAGTCAAGACGGAGGATGGCATGAGGGAGGGCATAGCCTTCATAAATGGGTACAGTGTGGCTGACACCATCTCCAGAGTCCAGAACAATGCCTACACAAATTAGTGTACCAACCATAACGGCAACCAGCCAAGTTAGAGTAACTCAATTACTTCATATCAGATAACTGTTTAAGCATATAAAATTGGCATGGTCAAAACCAAAATGTTTGAACTTTGAGAATCAGGGAGTGTTGATTTCTATTTTCAAAAATCGTTTAGCTCTTGAAATCACGAATAAATCTCTGCAAAGCCAACACAGCTCATATCATGCCTCACTACATTAGCACCATCCTTAATGACCAACAACACTCTTGACCTAGGGTCACAGAATACAAGAAGAATGAAAACACATCTCAAAGTTGTTTCCATTTGTTTACTTTTGAAATCGTTTTCAAAACTAATGAACCCTCTTTGGGGTGAGAAATTGATTGTTGAATATAAAACAGTTTCTAAAATAAGAAAAATGAAAAGGCAATCAAACAGACCCTTGAGCCCTTTTTGTTAGTCTTTTCTCCACATTCAATTTTCTGGTCCATGTTTTCAAGGGCAATTTGAACCTTGCAGAGGATTGGCTGTTTTTTAATAGACAGCGTAATAAAGACTAACCAGTTGTACGACCGCTGGCATAGAGGGACAGAACAGCCTGGATGGCAACATACATGGCAGGTGTGTTGAAGGTCTCAAACATGATTTGAGTCATTTTCTCACGATTAGCCTTTGGATTGAGAGGGGCTTCAGTGAGCAGAACAGGGTGCTCCTCTGGGGCCACACGGAGTTCATTGTAGAAGGTGTGATGCCAGATCTTCTCCATGTCATCCCAGTTGCTCACAATACCGTGCTCAATGGGATATTTCAGAGTCAGTATACCACGCTTGGACTGAGCCTCATCCCCAACATATGCATCCTTTTGCCCCATCCCAACCATCACACCAGTATGACGAGGCCGACCAACAATGCTGGGAAACACAGCCCTCGGAGCATCATCACCGGCAAATCCAGCCTGCATTATCCAAATTGCAATGCAACGCAGTACAGTGCAAAACACTCACTAAATCAGTACAAATCCAAAGACACCATTCGCACCTAAAAGAACATACTATATATCCAATCACTCCTACTTTCATTACCTTAACCATTCCTGTCCCATTATCGCAGACGAGTGGCTGAATATCTTCAGCATCGGCCATTGTCTTTCAAAATCTGCACAAAGCAGTCATTTCCTCTCAAACTATTGAAAGACAAGACAATACAAGGGGAAAACATGGAACAATTTTAACTCAAAAAAAAAAAAATTGATCACAGCCTGGTAGTATGGATACAATTGAGAGAAGAGTAAGTAATTAAACACATTCATTGAGTTACGAAAGAAAAGACATTATATGAGAATTCGAACATATTTGTTTGGAAATTGGAAAAGAAAGCAGAGAAAAAAAGCAATGCATGAGAATGTTAGAGAGATAGGAGGAAGAAAGCGATTAACCTGAAGGCGAAAACTGATACACGGGATTGGACGCCCAAATCAAACCTCAAGTTTCAATGAGTTTGGGTTTTTAAATGAAGGTGTCCACGTTCTCACCACATTGCCTCAACGAGACATTCGTGTTGTTCTTCACGCGTGTCCTTTCCTTCTGTGGCTCCGCACACACGTTGCTTTTATTAGCTTGGCCCATTTTTACCACTTCCGCTATTTCTTCACTATCCATTTGGGCCTTCTTTCCACCCACTGGGTCGTCTCATGCAAACATGGCTTTTGCAAAAAAACAAAAAACGGTACGTTCGTTGGTATAGGCCAAAATATGATAAATGATGCAAGAAAGAAAATAAGAGTGTACGTTCTCACCACAATGCAATTCTTTCTGTGACGGACCAACATAGACATGTGTTGTCTTTTCCTCAACAAAATATGGGAACAAACGATAATGTTTCCACTAAACGACAAAACAAATTCCTTCACGAATCATCAGGCCATGCAAAACGACATGCACTGCACCTGCTGCCTCTTTGCCTCTTTGCCTCCATGCTCATTCGTTTGCCCCAAAATTCTGGGCTCACTTGCATTGCACTTCCATCCCCTCTATCCATAGCTTTATTTCTCACTCTTTTTATCCTTTTTAATCTAAATATTTTGCTTTCCTTCAACCTACACTACATTATATTTTTATCCAATTGTGTTTATTTTTCATTCAATTTCAAAACTTAACCAATGTGAGAATATGATGTTCTTGAAAACAAAACTCTTACAATCTTGTGTACTATTGGAGGCTCAACTATATTTTACTACTCGATTACCCGGTCTCCCGACCTACCCACACCACACTTACAAAGTGTGTTGCAGATCTCACATCGACTAGAAATTAGAAAATTTTTATTGTATATAAGTGGGTGCAAACCTCATCCCATGAGCCGATTTTATGGGGTTAAGTTAGGCTTAAAATCTACTTCGTAATATAGTATCAGAGTCATTTCAAGCCTATCCTAACAAGTGTTTGTGCACGAGCTGTCACTCTCGACGTGAGGGAGTGTGTTGGAGATCCCACATCGACTAGGGGTTGACTCATGTGATGATCATGTGAAATCCATGATCAAGAGACAATTGAACTCCATTGAGCCATGTCCATACATTTTCATACACTACAAGACTTAAATCCTCTAGGGTCAAAGGTAAGGAACATTATATCTAGAATATTATTTGGTATTCAAACTTCTTGCTGACTTGAGTGTTGAAGTGCCATAAGAGTTATCCATATCGAAAAGACTAATAAGCGAGAAGACCGATGACCGGAGAGCTAACATTGTGATTGTGATAGTAAAGGAATTTTGATTAAAAAAAACAAGATCTATTATTTCTTTTAGTTTATATACATAATTTATGCTATTTTAGTAAATGAGATTTGAATATAGAAATTAAAAAGAAACGTATAGTAGGGTCAAATTGATTTAGATTGTAGTAATTTTGCAAACTATATAGGACAAAATATATTGAAGTGGGAGTTTATTTATATACGACAAGAGCTGAGAATCCGATGCTGGAGGGAGAAAGGAGTGGTGCAATAGGATCCAACATGGAGAACAGACCCCAATGGGCTCATCCGTTGTTAAACTTAACTATCTAAAAGATAAAGAACAGTTTTAGTGATAAATTGCAGAAAAAGAGGAAATTAAGGAAAGAAAGATGGTTCATGATTGTTAGGGATGGAGACATGATTGAGATGGGAAGCAAAATGATTAGGCATGAGCATGGGGTGCAATTATGCCCCATGAGAGTGTGTGTTATGCTCCCTTTACTTTTCATACACTTGGCCCTCTTCTCCCTCTTCCTACCCCACAATATTATGCTTTTCCATTTCTTAATTTTCTATGCTTTAACTACTCCTACACCACCACTCTCATACTAATTAAAGCACACTATAATCCGCAACATCTTTTCATCAATAATTTTCCCAACTTAACTCACACTGTACGGTGCTGAATTAACTAAAAATAGATGCATCCCTCAGTGTTACTTTTCGAACACCATCACATGTTACCTCTCAACCCTCATTATTTCCTCAACTACGGACAGGTAGCTTTGGAGGTTTTCTCAACCACCAAACATCTCAAGTATCAGAGAAATTGCTTGAGAAAAATGCAGATGGTGCAAAAGAAAAGGAATACTAAGAAAAACAACAGCATCTTCATATAACGTTGTCAACTTACAGTACTATAGGTTGGATGATGGAAAAACCAGATAAAGTATTGATGTGTAGAATCTTAGAAAGTCGCATATGCATGTGTGGTCCTCCTCAAGATACGTCACTTTTATCATGTTCGAAGATAGATATGTGGTGAAATTCAGGCAAATCCAATTGGGTCCTCCCTCTTTTCTTTCTGCATATTCCCTTTGTCAATTTCTTCTATCGAGAAGGATAATATCTTGTTAACTTTTTGCCCTCTTCACTATAACATGCTAAATTAGTATTTGCTGGTTATTTTCATGTACACAGCACAACTCTCTTTCATGTACACAACACAACTTCCTAAAATACAAATCATACAACAATTGTTGTTGCTCTCTTTGACATTGGTTGTAACCCCCAAGAAACGAAAGTCACAAATTAATGTAAAACCTACCTTGTGGTTGATATTGATAGTGTAGTACGTAAAGTTTGGGAATCCTAAGTGAAACCGAACACGTCTAATCTATTGCCTCTGCCTACCCAATTATCAGGAATGTGAGAAATGGCAGGTAGTACGTAGGACCCCTTTCCATGTCAAATTAATATTCACCTCCTATGCTAAGATACCATTTTACTTTATGCCTTCTTTGCTCAATGTTTTTAACCAAATCATCACTTAACAAACACTGATTCAAGTTAGTTGTTATTTAAGATTTTTTTTGAAGGAAAAACATATCAATTTGGCATAAGTTTAATGCTACTATATAAAGTGACAAGCTTTATGAATCTTAGTGAATCAATTGTTATAAAAAATAACTAATAAACCCTATTAAAACTATTTTTTTTTATCAGAGCCTGGTTTCGATCTAGGGACCTGTGGGTTATGGGCCCACCACGCTTCCGCTGCGCCACTCTGATGGATATTGATAACTAATGATAGTGTATTCCCCATTTAAATTTGACTTTAAGTATTACCTAAAATCGTAATTAGTTGCTATAGTGACTAAATTAGAGATAATTTTAGAAATTTAAAAAAAAATGACTTATAAATTAGTTTTTATTATTGTTAAATAGTTTCTAAATTTGGTAGCAAAAACCTTGGTAGCTAATTGAGATACCAATTTAGAAACTATTTAACAATAATATAAACTAATTTAGAAACCATTTTTTTTAGTTTCTAAAATGGTTTCTAATTTAGTCATTATATCAACTAATTATTTTTTGTCTTTAAAGTTGGTTTTTATTTAATGATTTTCTTGTAGTGAAGGGATTTCACATTATAATTATTTTAGGTGTACACATATTTGTTCTTATTTTATCTTTATTAATAATTTATTTTATTATTTTATTTTAGATATTTCAATCATTTTCTATTTTTTAAGTATTTACTAAATAACTAATTATTCCTATAATTAATTAAAAAATGTTTTATTTTATGTTTAATACTAATATATTGTCATTTTGTAAGAAACCGTTATCAATGAAGTAGTTTGTCAAAAGTAGAAGGAAACAGTTTATTAGAGGTGGAACAGTGAAACAATTTATTAGACGTGAGTTTTTAAGATCTGAAGTAGTTTTTTTTTTTATATCAATATCAATACTATATATAAAGGGGATTCTCCATTACAACTGTTTTTGGTGTACACAAATTTGTTCTTATTTTATCTTTATTAATTTTTATTTTATTATTTTATTTTAGATATTTCAGTCATTTTGAATGAGTAAATTTTTATATTATTTTAAAAAAAATAATTACAGAGCAGTTGATAGAGCAGTTTTTTAATTTAGATAAAATATATTGTCATTCTTTCATAATTGAAGTGCTCACAAGTTGGAAACGTTAAATCAAATCTAAAGTGCAACATAGGGTTTTTGTTTCTAAAATTTACTTTGTTTTTCTATCTTTCCATTAATATTTCTTTGGATGTTGCGTCTATCATTAGAGAGACTTTGTTTTTTGTCAGCGTCTCCTTTGGGAAATTTTGCGTTCCTACATTTTGAGATTATTACTTTGTATTCAACTTGGCGTTGAGCGTGCATTTGTCCATTAGAAAGAATGGAAAAGGTAAAAAGACAAAGCTTTTGATTATTCTAAGACTTTGGTTCATGTTGCCAATGAGAATGAAAGTAATAAAATTAACAATGTAATGTTGAAAGATAGGGTGAGAAAGCTCAATGATGTTTGTGTTGAATGTATAAGAGCAAATACTATACACTAATAATTGTTTTGCATTTAATTTTTTTTACTTTACAACTCTCATTAATAATATTTATATTTTAGAATTTTTCAAATAACTTTTCCAATGTTTATTATTTTTCTAGATTTTAATAGATTATATAACAAAATGAAAAATATAAGTGATAAAAGATTAACACTAGAAAGTGAAATACAAACTTGAAGACTAAATATTGCAAATAAAAGATGAAACATTGGACAAATATACTTCTTTTAAATGACTAGAAAAATGAAAGACATTCTATATCAATCTTTTTGGTGTTTTAAAATTTATTGCGGCAAAACCATGACATTGTAAATTACTGTTTTCCTCTTTATAATATATATATATATATATGTATAATTTATATTTTAGAATTTTTTAAATATTTTTTGCAATGTTTATTGTTTTTTCTAGATTTTAATAGATTATATAACAAAATGAAAATATAAGTGACAAAAGAGTAACACTAAAACGTGAAAGACAAACTTAGAGACAATATTGCAAATAGAAGACGAATAATGACTATTGAATACAAATACTTCACTTCTTTTAAATGACTAGAAAAATGAAAGACATTCAATATCAATCTTTTTGGTGTTTTAAAATTTATTGCGGCAAAACCATGACATTGTAAATTACTGTTTTCCTCTTTATAATATATATA
>Ga0123341_1007287_pt1 | contig 10069 bp, 10 predicted proteins | sample Turbeapinknodule_FD_89959 | JGI IMG/M metagenome (GOLD analysis project Ga0123341, IMG submission 89959) | Root nodule microbial communities of legume samples collected from Mexico - Turtle bean Mexico pink nodule | ecosystem: Host-associated > Plants > Roots > Nodule | place: Mexico: Nepantla...
ACTAAAAATACATATGAAGTTGAAAAAGGAAAAATTGTTGATTATTTTTTTAATCCTCAAGAGTAACTTATTTAGAAGAAGAAAAAGAAGCATTTGAAAGAATTTCAATTACTATAATGTCTTGAAAGAATTTATCCCCATCATGTTCTATAACTGCCAGGTTTTGTTTACAACAACTAATCTAAAAATGATATATTATATGTGGGATTTTTGTTTCATGTTAATTTTTTTATTTAGTTGAATGTAAAATTGAGAATATTTTTTTATGTTTGTTTAGTTACTATAAAATAGGTTTCTACTCCTACGAGAAAGGGTGACTATTTTTTATTTCCTTATTTTTCAATTCTAAAATTAAATAAATAGTTAATTTTTCTCTAAAATTATTGCATACAAATAAAACATATGTATATCAAATCATACCATGAAAAAAATGAAGTAAAATACACTAAAACTTTTAAAATGAATGAGGCTTATTTAGAATTTAAGAAAATTGAGCTTAACCTGAAGAATGTTTATAGTTTAAAAGATTTGATAGTTATTCATGTTTAGAGTTTATTTTTGGCGTGGTTTTCGGTCTCAATCATCATCACCGTATTCAATGATCCAAAATTTTCCCGTTTAATTTCAACCAGCTCGTTGAAAAGAGAAGAAAGAATACGCGTGCACTTCCAACCGTGGAACTGCATCCGAATTTTTCCCTTGCAATCGCAGACCGACACATTAATTTCTAGATTTTTGAATTGTTGTCTTTTGATTTGATCGAGCAATTTTTGTTCTCTTTTCATGTCACCTCGCATATTCAATGAACCCTCCAAGGAAGTTTTAAACTTTGGTGGACGAAGGGTTGTATTTCGTAATCGGGTGTCTGTGAAAAGAGTCTTAATTTGAAGGTTTTGTATTTTGGAATCCCGTATTTGTAGCAATAACAGCAATGGAAAAAGAAGAGATGGGTGTGGATTACTATGATGTATTGAAGGTTAACAGAAATGCTACGGAGGATGATTTGAAGAAAGCTTACAGAAAGTTGGCCATGAAATGGCACCCTGATAAGAACCCCACCAACAAAAAAGAAGCTGAAGCCAATTTCAAACAGATCTCTGAGGCTTATGAGGCAAGAAACCTTTCATTTTCTGTTTTTTTAATGTCAGATTTTAGTCATTACAATTTAATAACACCTGAAATAATTTGGTTGGTGAGAATAGGGAGGAAAAAAGAGAGAAAAAAATTAGCACACGTTGTTTCATTTTTTTAAATGCTAGTAATGTCAATAGGGTTGTGAAAGGCATATTGGTGATTTAAATACTCATTGTAGAGGAATGAAGTTGATACAAAATTTTAGGGTCATTGAGGGTTCTGTGTGGATTCTGCATCAAAGTGTGGTCATAAGTTGCATGATTATATATGAACTTTTTCTACTGAATTGGGAGCTTTATGGCACTCAATTGTCAGTTTTTTCATCAATATTACTTGAGATTGAGTTATTTTATCAACATCCACTCTAAAAGGGAAAAAAAATGTCATTGTTTTTGCATAGTGCTGGAATATAATCCAGAAGTAAATCCTTATCAATTTGATGCAAGTTTTTCCTCGTACTATAGATAGGTGCCTATGTAATGGGGCTAGCTTTGGTGAATTCAGGTGCTGAGTGACCCTCAGAAAAGGGTGGTTTATGATCAGTATGGAGAAGAAGGGTTGAAAGATAAGCCACCTGATGAACCATCAAATGGGTTCAACCCCAGAAATGCAGAGGATATTTTTGCAGAATTCTTTGGAAGTAGCCCTTTTGGATTTGGATCATCTGGGCCAGGGAAGTCCAAGAGATTCCCCTCTGATGGAGGGACAACACCGTTTGGTGGATTTAGTGCAAATGATAATAATTTTCGATCATATAGTACTGGACGGGGGAATGTGCTAAAGAAGCCACTACCTGTGGAATCCAAACTGCCTTGCTCTTTGGAGGAATTGTACTCTGGATCTACAAGGAAAATGAAGATCTCAAGGAACACCGTGGATGCTCACGGGTAACTACAATCATCTTAACTTAAACTATGTTTTCTCTTCTTAGATAAATACACGTTAGAGCTATTATATTCAGGACACTCTGTATCATTTAATGATTGTGATTGTATTGTCACAAACATAGTGAATTGTTCTAAGGTTATGATGTAAAAAATTGCAGATGGACAGTTCCGGAAACAGAGATATTAACCATTGATGTGAAGCCGGGTTGGAAGAAAGGGACAAAGATTACGTTCCCTGAGAAAGGGAATCAACAGCCAAATCAACTGGCAGCAGACCTTGTGTTTGTGATTGACGAGAAGCCTCATGATGTGTTCAAGAGAGACGGGAATGACCTTATTGTGAACAAAAGGGTATCTTTGGCTGAGGCCATTGGAGGAACCACAATAAACCTCACAACACTTGATGGACGTACTTTAAATGTTCCAGTGAGTGAAATTGTGAGTCCTGGTTACGAGATGAATGTTGCAAAAGAAGGGATGCCAATAACAAAGGAGCCTGGTCATAGGGGTGATTTGAGGATCAAATTTGATGTCAGTTTTCCAACAAAGTTGACCCAAGAGCAACGAGCAGGACTCAAGCGAGCACTCACAACTTGATCATTCTTTGACTCAAATCTTTTGAATTCAGGGCATTTCAAAGTCTAGTCATTTATTCATCTTCGTCCATGTTCTTCAGTGTTTCTCATATTGGCTTAGAAAGCTATTGGTTATCATTTGTTTGTTTTTCTCCATGACTTGTTATAATTGTCCATTGTTATACTGTTTTTTTGGGGGGAGGGAGAGGCGGTATAATACGTGGGTCCTTCTGTTGTTGTACTTCTCTGCTAAACATGTAAATATAATATAGGTTCTAAATTGCACATAATACTTTCTTCATCTCTCGAATCGAATCAGGCCAATCATGATTCTTTTATCTAGGCTAAAATGTTTACTTCGAGAGTAATACTGAATCCTACCAAAAAATTAGAAACCAAAGGATATACGAACCCACTTTCTCTTATACTTTTAAAACGTACGCGTATATTCATGTATAATTCGGACGATTATTTTACGTGAGAAATACCATAACTCTTATTAAAACATTTTTTAATTCAAATTTATGCAAACATCCCTAAGATCTACGTAGCAACTACGAGTAATACACAGACTACGTGCATGTTTATATTTCTGTTCAGAATCAAGTTCGATGACGATCCTACAATTTCTCGAGTATTCAATGGTGTGCAAACGACAAATCAGACTCACCCTGTATAATTGCTCAAGCCAGCAGAGGTTAAATCGATAGTCTGCACGTTTCGTCACGTATAAGACAGCCAAAGTAACGAAAACGCCATGAATATTTAAAAGTAACGTAAAAAGTAAAGCATGTAAAATTGTTTTGTCCCTCGCAAAGCGGAACATATACTGTCGGGAAACAAAAACAGGAGAAAAAAGGTATTTGTTTAATCTACGAGGTATTGATGCTACAAAAAAAATAGCTCGACACCTTACAATAAGCTTACATAGTACAGATACAAAAGACATTAAAAAAATTAAAAGAGGGCTGAAGTTTATAGCGAAAGAAACTAATATCCCCTACTTCTAGACACATTTTGAGGCCAGGTAGTGCCTTGCGCAGGCGCTCCGTAGGGCGGAGCACCTCTTGGCTGTAGGTTGGTACCCTGAGGAGAAGGAACCCACTGAGGGTCAAAATTTCTTTGGCTATGAGCCACATTCATGGGGGGTTGCAGGTATTGTGGTGTCACAATAGGCTGTTGTTGTGAACCCGGAAATGATTGATTCAAAATGTGCGGTCGAAGATGAAAGTTGTGCATTGTCTGTTGCGGAAGAAACTGATTCTGCTGGGAGGTTTGGGGCTGCCATTCAGGTATGTCATCATCATCATCGTTCCATGGTTGAATTGTCCCCCCAAATTTATCCTGCCAGTTTACTGAAGGTGCACTTGGTTTGTTTTGCCCATATTTGTATACGAGTTCCCTCATTTGTTCTACAGGGCGTGCTGGTGGTGGGGCTGGGTTAACTGAGTGTAATGTAACCATATTTGGTAGTTCCTTTGGCTTTTGGGCCAAGTGTGGTGGAATCGAACTGCTGGAGAAATTAAACTCTGGCAGATCATCCTCAACTCGGGCAGCTGGTGGCCCAAATCCAGGAGGAACTTCATCATCATCGTCATCATTCTCATTCTCAATGGTCTTAAAGTCCGTATGGGGTACTGCTTTATGGGTGGAATTGGCATTCACATTTATATCTTGCTGTCTCCTACTAAAGTATTGTTGTCTTTTAGAGCTATGTTTGTGGTGTGTAGCAGTGGTAGGTGATATAGACGAAGTTAAATTAGTTTTTCTCCATACAATAATACCAATTAGACCATTATCAATAGAATTAACTGCCTCAATTTGTTCCTTTGGAAGTATGTTGCTGAGCATTTCAACTGTTTTCTTATGAGGTGGGCAAAAGTAAAGTTCTACTCCATGCACAGGCTCGGCAAATCCTACTCTCTCGTCCGAAATATACGAGTCAGCCACCTGCAAGCAAAGGTATAGTTTCTTATTATAAAAAAAAAAAATCAGCGTCTATTTAGAGATCAGAACCAAACTAAACTAACATAATTATCATTACCTCACGGAGAGTTGATTGCTCGTCCAACTCTTTGGAAAGGAAATGTGAAACCTGCAATGCAAAGAAACTTTTTAATTTTATTTAGCTCAGAAAGAAAGTGACGAGACAGTTTCTCATTAGTTACACAGATTTCCTTCAGAAAAGGTAAAACATCAAACCGAAAGTGATCTAATTCAGCTATTCAGCGTATTCAAATCAGTTAGCCACGCTGGTGTACATTTATTAGATGTTACGACACCTTCTTTATGGTCCCAAGCATCTCATCGAATCACAGTAAGTTTGGTCTTCCACTAAAAATAAAAGAATTTTTGGGAGACTTTTCGCATTATTTTTAATACAGAATTCTTTCTTCATTTCTTTACCCCATTTTTCATCGTGTCAAAATATTATTAATATTGAAATTTTCTTAGCATATCGCCCAAATTTTCTTGGCACGACTCCTAGACAATCGAAGAAACTTAGTTCCAGCCACCAGAAATCGTACATTATATTTACCAAAAATCAATTCAATCTCGTAATACATATTCTAACAGGTACAATTTTTCAAAAGCTACTTGTGTATTCAATTTCCACCACCGTAGCAACACATTTTCATGGTTTCATTACTTGTCACTGCCAAGAAAACCTCAACCTGCCAGTACCCCCACCAATAAGTGATCATTTCTCATGCACAATCCCCCACCACTTCACTGCCCCCTTTATCCCATCGGCAAGGGAAAAGAAGCAGAATAATTGTATACCTCAAGATACTTTAAATTAAACAAGTGGTTAAAAAATTAAGTACCATCAAATTGCAACATATTTCCCCCATTTTTAATCATTTCTTTCTGTATGGATGGTGGTGAGATTAACAGACAATATTCAAACAAAACTCTAGCACAAGAAAAGGAAACTTGTGATACCATGATTGCACGACTCCTAGACAATCGAAGATCTTGAAGAAATTTCTCGAATGCATCTAGTCGAACCCTTCCCTTGATCTCGAGAAACCCAGGCCAGTCTTTAGCTGCAGTTTTCTCGCCACTTCACAAAGAATTATAATGTAAGATCAGTAAAAATCACTGAAAATAAGTATTAATTCTCTTGAACAGCACAAATAAAGTTCAAAACTATATTTTCCAATATAAATAAATAGTGACAAGTAGTCCACCACCCAAACCCATCCAACACTAAAGATAATACAGTCCAGTTATCAAAAGGGTTGCTCATATACGGAAGTAATACAAACCAAAACCTAAGCAAACAAACTAAAAATTTATTAAACCAAAAACCAATTTATCTTCTTGGATAAGATTGAGTTTCAAATCTAAATTGAAAAAACAATCAAAACCAAACTTATATAAACTTACATAACTTTAATTATAAATTTTCCAAAGAATTCATACTTGGAGAAATATATTAACTTATTATTTCAATCTTGTCATAATTGCAGCTCAATTTGAATGCAACTTTTTTGCTCCAGTGAGAACAACAAACCACATTATGTAACGTACCAACTTCTAAAGCAAAATTAGAAGTAGGCTTAACAAAAAATTTAATCACTAATGCCAAATGAAATTGGAAACAATGGAAGCAAAAGTGAATCGGGAAGGTATAGATGGTTCCAATTTGCAATATCAATTGGGAAACAAGATATACATGAGAGGAAGTGGCATGTTTGTTCAAATAATTAAATTCAAAGTCAAAACTTGCAAAATGGCCCAGTCCACTTTACAAAGGGCCATTCTATACGGGCAGATTAATACCTTCCATATAATTGGCCTGTTTGTTTAACCTTAGAAAAAATAATTTCATGATTCAGATATTTTTTTCAAAAAAATAAAAAACTGTGAACCTTAACTTCTGATAAAAGACTAAAACACTAAGACAACTTCTTTTGAATTTTTGTTTTATTAATATCAAAAAGTAATTACTATAAAACTTAATTAAAAATCCTTTAATTAAAGAAGTGTCCTTTAAAAAATAAACCACAAATGTGTCCATCATTCATCTCTTTACTACACAGTTTAAGTTGCTTCATATGCTAGATGAAAATAATGACACTATCCAATTAATGATCTTCCCTATAAATTAACTTATAAATCCTTTAATTAAAGAAGTGTGCTTTAAAAAATAAAACACAAATGGGTCCATCATTAATCATTCACCTCTTTACTACACAGTTTAAGAATATTTGCTTCATTTGCTAGATGAAAAGAATGAAACTATCCAATTCATGATCTTCACTATGTCGTGAAAAAAATGGAACAATCAAAACCCATATCATCCATGCATTAAAGTTCACAGCTAAGTAAAAACTTATCATGAAGATAGACTCAAACATTAGTATACTACCTCTTATAGAAGCTTATGACGGACTGAGTGGTAGATATATTTGGTTGAAGCATTCCCTCCCAGAGGCATTCACCCTTAGTGGGCACGGCATCCTTCAAATACCTATTATCAGTACCATATCTCCCTTCCGCATGAACCTGATTGCCTTTGAACTCGGTATCGCTGGATGCAGGCTTCACATCATCAATTGACCTTTCCTTGGTACGACTGTCAGTTGACTTCATGTAAGCTTGACTCCCGCTGTATCCCATATCAGAAGAAATGGTCCCAGATTCAGCATCAGCCTTTTTCTCCTTTTCAGCATCTGAATTTACACATGTGCTTTGAAACTTGTCAGGAGTGACAACAGCTTGCTCATTTGGAGTTAAATCAGAAGATTTTGATCTAGATCTAACCCCAGAATCATCCTTGTCTAAAGGAGGTGTCACTTTCCCAGATTCTAGCCGTAAATTTTCAAACGGTGGCTCAGAATGGAGAGATTCCATGAATTCATCGAGGGAGACAATTGGTGGAAGAAAATCAGGGTCCTTCAATGCATCATCAGTCATAAGCCCCTGCATGGGATCAGTCCCGTCGTTGGACGAAATGGTAATGGAAAATGTATCATCCTTCTGTAAACTGTGCTTCTCGGCATCAATGTTCACGTCAGGTTTTGAAGAAGTGCCTTCCACATCCTTTATTGCTGTTTGGCTTCTAGCCACTGAAGTTGTGCCACCAGAAACCTCCTCCACGGATACATTGTCTTCATGTTCAACTTCCACTTGAAATTCACCTTTATGAGTCTTCTTGACCAAACGTCTAAAATCAACATCTGAATTAGGTAAAACCACCATTTGAGCAAGCTCCTCAGCTTTGGCTATACGCCACTGAGAGAGCTCTTTTGAAGCAAGTTCCTCTGCAGTCATGGAACATAATTGTTCAGGAGGAATTTGACCAAACATAACCCTTTCTCTAAGCTCAGGGTTATTGCGATCTTTTAAATTAAATAAAAGGGACCTCCCTTTCTCTTTGTACTTCTTATTCACACCTCCAAACAGTTTGAATAGTTCAGATTCTATTTTTGATGCCAAAAGTTCAGGTAAAGGGACCTCCTCCCTACAACCTCCACCAGTTTCCTCAGGTTCTGATCTCTGCGTTATATTAGTTTGACTTTCCCTTTGATTTCCCACGTCCACCATATCAGATAATACCCAGGAAAGACCATTTCCCTGCAAAAGATCATCTTTCATAAAGAAACTGTCACTAAAAGGAACATCATCAGTGGTCAAAGTGTAACATGATTGGAAATCTTGCTTATCACAGTTCAAGACTTGCATGGAAGTCAGTATGCTTTCATTGTTAGATGCATTTGTGGATCCTGCTTCATAGTCCTTGTACTTTTCTGGAAAATCTTCTTTGAATGATGTACTCTGCATGTGCTCTCTCTCCACCCGGCCAACTGAATCAGCCTCAGCAAAAGAGGAATTAACTGGTTGAGAAATACTTTGCTCCAGTGGAGCATTGATGGATGTAGGTGTTGATCCAGAACATTGAGAGTTGTTCTCTATTTTACCTTGAGTATTAGTAGCGTCATCAATTGCTGTATTATTGTTAGGGATCTGAGGTTTACCTTGCTGAGAAACCAAGGCCAGAGCAGCAGCTAATGACTCTCTCATCTTGGACCTAACACTTTCAGATGATTCGGTTTGAGCCTTGGAGGACTGCTTGATCTGGGTATTCTGAATTTTAGAATTCACAGACCGAGGTGTCCCAGCTTTACTGGCAGTGGTATCCAACTGTGTTTTTCTCTTACTAGAAGGTGCCGAATGCTGTGTTCTGGAGGCATTTGACAGGGATTGCATCTGCGGAGAACCTCTATTTGATGCATTAGGTACTTGCTGCAACCAAGGTCTGTTTCCCATTTGTGCAAGCCGCTTGTTAAAGGAACTACTGGATGATAGTTCCGGTGGTGCCTTGCGCTTGGGAGTTGTTATCTGCTGCTGAGGCCCTGCGCTATTTGGAAGCCTCCCCATTTGCATGGACTGTCTGTTAGAGGAAAGAATTTGATGCCTTTCTGGATTACTCGCTAGTTCTTCTACTAGCCCACTCTGCATGCTCGAAAGGGGCATGCCCTGAGACCTAGATTCACCAGGCACAGCTCTCAATAACCCAACATGTTCATTTGAGATTCCCATAGGCTGTGACACAATATCACTGGACACGGGACCCAAAATCCCCATTTCCATCTGTCTCCCTGACGAATCAACCTTGTTCATAATCGGCTCCAACCGAGCCATTTGCATACTGGGTATGGGCTCTGAAACCAGATTGTTGGACATTCCCGACCAGTACCATTAACCATAAATTTAACAAAAACACCTGAAACTGAAACAGTTCACGAAACATCACAAACCCTTGATCAATAGACAACCAAACAAGTCACGAAACAAATAAACAACAGATATCTAATCCACCCCAAGAGTTGAATCAATCAATTCCACAATGGAACCCAACACCAGAGCACCCGATGAAATTAGATTTCAAACCACGATTGATTAATTAATTGACAAAAGCTTTAATTGAATAAAAGCTAAAGAGAACAACACGTTCCAATTTTCCCATAGATAAATTTCAGCAATTCAATTGAATGTCGTACGAACGGAAGAAGTATTATGAATGGTAGAAACAAGTGTTACAAGCGAGAAAAGTAGAAAACCAATCGATAGAAAGAAAGGAATAGAGAATTACGACATACCTGGAAGAAGCAACGTTGCGATGAAGTGAAGGAAAGTGGTATGTATGAGCGGCGCTGAAAGCTGAGTGCAACAGTGAAAACCCTAAGAAGATGTTGAAGGGAGAAAGAGAAAAGAGGATAACGAAGATACCCGTAGAAATAAACAAGTCACACAATATTAACCCCATCTCAACTTCCTGATTCTTTCAGAAGTTTACCCTTAAAACGCATCGTTCCATTGTCTTCTCTATTCCTTTTTTTATTTTTTTAAATAAAAAACTTACCAAAGTATTATATATTATTACATTATAAATTATACCTAGATTTAAATTAAATATTTTCTGCAGTGCATTAAATTTAAATAAAATTTATAGTTTAAAAT
>Ga0123341_1007290_pt1 | contig 10068 bp, 9 predicted proteins | sample Turbeapinknodule_FD_89959 | JGI IMG/M metagenome (GOLD analysis project Ga0123341, IMG submission 89959) | Root nodule microbial communities of legume samples collected from Mexico - Turtle bean Mexico pink nodule | ecosystem: Host-associated > Plants > Roots > Nodule | place: Mexico: Nepantla...
ATCCACACTTATATAATTTATCATATAATTAATAATTAATTTTTCTTTCAAAAATTATTCTCAAATACTAGAAGTGTTGAAATATCAAACTTTATGCCAACAAACATTAAACTTCATCATTATTTTGCTATTTGTATATGAAAGATTCTAACAACGTAGTTATGTTCACAATATTTTATAAAATTTACATAGAATTGAGATAAAGTTTAATAAGATAAAATTATAATGATTATTGTAGTAATATTTATATGATAAAATAAATTACTTTTATAGTAAAATTATAAGATAAATAATATTTTATTATATAATTATCATCAAGTTGAATTTGTTTGATTTATTGGATTTCAAAATTTCAGAATCCATTATATAAGCTAATTCTCAATAAAATAAAGTAAAAACTCATCTCACAAATATAATTGACTGATTTGACATGAATGATTTCACAAAATACAATCATACAAATTTATTTTCATTCAATATACATTATTAAAAACTTAATTTTTCTTTCTATTTTTCTTCTCTCTCTATATTTTATAAATTTACAATTTTATTTTTATTCTTTTCTCTAAAGACATAGGAGGTACTGATGAATATTTTGAATATCCACAAAATACTTTTCTTCACATATATAGTGTATAATTCACTTACATTAGGATACTCTGCACAAAGTACATTAATATTTATATTTAAATTTTTCTTGTAAAATAAAATATAAAAAAATATTAAAATAATTATATTTCAAATAAAATGTAAACTAAAAGAAAAATATTACTTTTAACAACCGAGAGATATGAGTTTACACAATTGTAATTTAATTAATATAATTAAATTAATTCATTTTAAAAATAAGATATATTTTTTTAATTATTAGGTTTTAACAAATCATGACTGCAACCAAAATGGTGAAATGAGAAAGTGATTTGAAGGAACCAAGCACATGTTTGAGTTATGAGAATGAAATGCTTTAGCATAAAGCAATATCCATGGCTTCACTCAATATCACTGTGGGTGAACCAGACTCAGATCAGAAAAAGGGTTGACTTTTCAACTAATATCTTCTTTTTTCTTCCTCCTTTTTTAATACCTTTTTCACTTTCCTCACTGTTAAGTTATCTAATTTCAAGATAAATTTATGAATATATTTAATTTAATAATACAACAAACAATCTCTTTCTATGTCTGCCATAAAGTCTAATTAATAAATAAATAAATAAATATAATATAATGTTTTTTTTTGTTTTTTTATAATTAAATCTCCATTGACCGTTTTCTAGTGTGTATTATGTTCAGTCATTATATAAATACAACAGTTTCAGTATTTGTAACGCAAAGAATCTCAGTTACATGTTTGTTTCTCACCTCGAATAACTCAAAATTTCAGTGTTATGAGTTCAGTTTGACTGAAATTTAGACGGTTTCATCACAAAAATAAATGTTTTACTTATCAAATTTTATATTTTAAAAAAATTAATTGTTAAATTTAATATTTATGTTAATAAATTAATAAATGTTAAGTTTTTAGGTTATTTTGGTATATAAGTTAGGAATATAATTCTTTAGTAATTTATTGCATAAATTTCATCACCTATATGATGTTTACTTTTGTTTTTATTTTATAAAAATGTAAAGTTGAGATGAATTTGATAGTATTGTATTGTGTTTTTAATAAGTTTTTTTATATATATGATTTTTTTATCTGATTGCATGACAATAAATTAATCATGACTATTAAAAATAAGCGTTGATACATAATAACTTAAAGACGTTTATGAGCAAATAATTTGAACTAAGAGAAGTTAGATTTTATTTTGTATTTTATTTTACAACCTAGTTTGGGGTGTTATTTTCTTAAAAATGTTATAAGTTTCATCTGAAGTGTTAATTATAGTTTGAGAATTTAATTGAATCGACTGCTTTTTATCATTTTTAACATGAAAAAAATACAATTGCATCTGTTTTAAAACTATGGGATTTAAAACTATGGGAAGTATAAAAGTGAAATTTAAATTAGATGAGAATGATTAGTTTATGTATTTGGGATAGTGTTGAAAGAAAAAATTTTAAGGTTTTACTTATTATTTTAAATTCCCTCGACAAAATCACTCCAATGATAAAAAAATAAACGTGTAAAATCGTTCAATGAATGGTTGAAAAACTAATATTTTATTATTTACTTATATTTTTTAAATGATTTTAATATTTATAATTCATATTTTATCAAATAAATTTATAAGTGTATTTTTTTAATGTTTCTTGAATGTTTGTAATTAGATGTGTAGTCAGAATTGATGTTTTAAGATGAAATGGGTTGAATTAGTGTGAGTGACAATTATCTATGTGATACATATAGAATAATTGGTCTTTATTATGCATTGAATATTGGAAGAAATAAGTAGCATAAATAAGTAGCATAAATAAGTAGCATAACCATTAAAGGAGAATTTCAAGTTTGAATATTACAATGATTTTTAGTATTGACTAATATAAAAGAGTTAAATAAAAAATAAAAAAGGACACTTATTATCTCGGATGATCATAAAATTAATGTAATATCTTCCTTTTCACATAATTTCATTTATGTCAAATGGATGATGTTGTTTTATGAAAAGGAAAATGGTTTCGTGAAAAATAGTGTTGTCTTCAAGATCATATAATTTGTAACCTTTATGATTAGGTGGATATCCAATAAAGACGGATCATCGGGCGTGATGATCAAATTTGTGTTTTGGAGGATTCACTATTTGTATAACATAGGTTGCCGAAAATACTTAAATGTGTAACAAATGGAACTTGGTTGTATAATAGTTGAAAGAGTGTTTTATCTGACATAATTAGGGAAGGTAAGCAGTTAATAAGGTAAACTACGGTTAAAACACAATCTCCCCAAAACACAAATAGGTAAATTAGATTAATAAAGAAAAGATCGCGCAACTGTGAGGATATGATGGTGTTTGCGCTCAACCACCCCGTTTTGTTTGAGGGTATAGACACATGTATGTTGGTTTCAATGTCGTGATCAAGAAAAAATTGACGCATGGAAAGAAATTTTGTACCAGTATTTGTTTGGACGACTTTAACACAGATGTAGAATTGTGTATATGCAAATGTGATGAAAGATTGTAGTAGACGTTGAATATTTGATTTGTGTTTCATAAAAAAAAAAAACAAGTGCATCTAGTGAAATCATCGACGATGGTTAAAAAAATCGTGCATTTGAATAAGAAGGTGATTTATGAGGACCCAAATATTGCAATGTAACAAATCAAATGGACGTTGTGTATTTATTACATTGGAAATAAAAGGCAGTCTTGTTTGTTTAGCAATGAGACAAATATAATATTATAGTTATTATGAGTAGACATATTAAAAGAAAATAATAAAGATGCCAATTTTAAATGGGATGAAGACGGATGGTCACATCTCATATGTCAAAGATATGTGTTGCAAAAAACATGAAAAGAGTCGGCCAATTTTTGTAAATGTTTCATGTAATAAAGACCACCTCGTTGTTCACCCGAGCCAATTATCCTCCCCCGTAGCTAGATCCTACATGATACAACCATTTAGAAGTAAGACAATACAACAATTTAGAGATTAGTGGATTTTCTTGTTGAAATAAGATTTAAATGAAAAGAAAGGACACATAAAATGTGATCTAATTTGATATTCCTATTAAATTGGATAGTCCCTTTGGACGTGATTGTAGGAAGGTTTACCAAAGAAACTAGTGATGGAGTTGAATCAATAAATAATTTTGGATTTGAAACAATATGATCAGTTGCCCCACTATCCAAAATCTATGGGTTTGTGAAGACTGAATTTACTGAAGTATTAAAGTTTATGAGAAAACATGTTGCATTTGCGTAAACATCATGGTTACCCGAATTAATCTTCGACAATTGTTGTTGTATCTCTTCTTGTGTTATTAATGAATATGTCTTTCAAATGTTAGGTAAGGGAGACACCATCAAAATATTAGATCAAACATCTTTATAAGTGTTGAGACCCATAAGAAATTGCATTAAACGGTCTTCTTCCTTCTCGTCATTGTGTGCTTTCATTTGATTACAAGGCGAGGATGGACAATATGTGTCTAACTTCTCCCAAAGGCTCTTGATTTGTATGTAATATGACGAAACAAATACCGTACCTTGAGAGTAATTGTGACAATGTCTTTCTGTATTTGAAAAATTGCATGAGTCATTGATTTGCTCCACGTTGGGTAGTTTGAGCCATTCAATTTCTCTAGGACAAGTAGTTGTCTGAGTTGATCTGAATGATGTACATAGTATGGATTTGATGTATTCGTAATTACGTCTTTGGAGTTTTCGACAGACATGACTATCGAGAAAAAAAAGAACTAAAGAAAATTTTGTAGAGTCACCAGAAACGATGTTATGATACCCTATAAAATATTATGGAAAGAATATTTATGTATATTAATTCAAGGCATATCTACTATTTATATACAATCAAATTGAAGAGATATGCTCTATATAATTCACTACTCTATATGTTATGTATATCTATCAACAATTACACCAAACTATTATCTTATCTTTACTATGCATATTATACATTGATACACTTTATATATATATATATATATATGAAAAATATAATAATTTCAATAATTAATGTATTTTTTTTCATTTCACAATTTCCTCAAGTTTCATTCAGTTAACACTGATTACCATAAAATGGACCTAATATGACGCTGACTCTAATTATCCTAAGTGCTCGTAAATTATGTTGGTAGTGTGGATAACTTATGTTGAAATGTCTCTTTGTGCGGTTTTCATAATAAATCTTACTTCGTATTAAAGTTACCTTACTTTATATTATTATTATTATTATTATTATTATTATTATTATTATTATATATTTATAGTAATGATGATAATAAGTAAGTAATAATAATGAGAGTAGAAGTGCACAATGATTTGAGAAAAGAAAAAGATGATATGAAGTGAACTTAGGTGGCGTCCATGCTAGTCTTTTAGGTACTTTCGTTGCTAAAAACATATCATTATCCCTTCTTATTCTTCTTACAAGGACACTCAAATGAGGTTTTAAAGCTTTTGTCACTATCATAAATGCTTCCACTTTTTTTTTTCTTTTGTCTATGCATGAAACTGTGAGATAATATTTACAAATCATCACCTTAAACACACATGGGTGAAATATGTTTATTGTCTCTTTAAAAAATTTAAAAATTCATTTTTAATTTCTTTGAAAATGTTTTTTTTTTCAATTTCTTGGCTTTCTTATTTTAAAATATTACACTTTTAGTTTTCTAAACTATTTGACGTTGTTGTATAAAGAAAAACCAAAAGTGTTCCTTTCCAAAGTTATAAAGATAAAATGTGGACTATAAATTTTAAAAAGACGAAAAAAATACTAAGATAATGTTTGGATAATCAAAAGTGATGTTTTCAGATTAGAAAGAGAAAAAAAATTGAAGAAATTAGAATCGAACTTTACAATTTTTTTTGAGAAATTAAAAATACATTTGATCCTAAAAATATTACATTGTGTATAATATATAAATAAATATCTATCTTATTATATGAATAATTTTGTAAGTTAAATTAGATTTAAAATTTAATTCCAAATAAAAAATACTAAAATCACATTAATCATAGAAAACAAAATCAATAATGGCTTCCAACTAATATTATCTTAAAAGAAATAATCCCTAATGTTTTGAATCTCAGTGGCTTATAATTCTCACCCCTTTGTCCTTAAAACGAGTGTAGATCGAAGAATGTTGGGACAAGTTTGGGAGGAACAAATCCAACACATAATCCAAAATCACATTAATGTGGCAGATTCCAAACACAGCCTTTGACTTTTTAAGGCTTCGTAGGGGGAATCTAGAAGTGTTCGAAAACCACAAAATGTATTTTATTTTGAGTAAAAGTAGTCCATTGCTTAAGATTAATAAAAATATATTATAAAGTCAGGAGAATCAGATTCATTTAGGTTCTCAAAATCAAAATTCAGATTTGATTAATTAGTTTAATTTTTTTTTTCCAAAAAGATGTAAATCAACCTAAACCCACTAGTGCACAAAGGCAAAACAAGGGCTCTTTATTAAATGTGGTTTTACGAACAGACGCATTCGTAAAAAATACAGTGACATTTTTAAATTAAGTTCATTTACAAATGCGGCTATTTGTAACAGCCGCATTTGTAAATCAAAGCGCTTGATTTACGAATGCGACTTTTACAAATAATCGCATTCGTAAAACTTTTTTTACTCTAACTCACTTTAGAAACGCGTCATTCACTACTCTTTCTTTCTCCAGAAGCGTTTCGTCATTTACTGTGCTCTCATTTGCGCTTCCCGTTCTTCTGTTCTTGAAGCGTTCGTTCCTTCGTGGTAAGTTTGTGAGCTCTCTTTCAAAGCTTTCGTGCCTTCACCAATGTATTTTTCGTTCATATTGTTGCATTGCCATTGATACTGTTGCATTGCTTTCATAGTTCCTTTCTTCTTGCTTGTGTGCTCTGTCGCTGCTTTCGCGTCCACCGCCTCTCGTCTACTGTCGCCGCCGCATCGTGCCACCCTTGGAATGTTGTCTTCACACACAAGGTTGGTTGTATTTTTTGAATTTATTTTAATGTTATGAATTTTTTTCAGGTATTATAATTTATATTTTTTAAAATTAATATCATTTAGTGTTTATTTAAATTTAAATTTATATTATGTTAGTTGTTAGTGTAGAATAGAATTATCGTGTTTGTATTGAGTCCGAGGGTGTTCCACCTTCGGCAGTTAATACGTGCTGGTATTGAGTCCGGGGGTGTTCGACCCTCGACAAATGCATTAGGTAGAACACTGATTAAAAATCACCTGCATGAGTATTTCAGAATAGAATGGATCGAAATTGGATTAATTCTCTTCGCATAAGTGATGAGTACGAAAGAGGAGTAGAAGAATTTATACAATTTGCACAACGTAACGCAATTAATAGTGGTCATGATGGAGCAAAGATCAGGTGTCTGTGCATTAACTATTTAAATGGAAGGATATTTGATGTTAAGATAATGAGGGAACATCTTCTATGTGACGGGTTTCTTCGATCTTATAAAACTTGGACATGACATGGTGAATTGTTAAATTTACCACGTGTTTTCGTAACTGAAGAATATGTGGGGTCTACCATGGATGATGCAGTATATGATGATGTAGATGATGATCAATTGGAGGACATGATTTGTGATGTGGGAGTTGAGTCTTTTGCAGAAGCGCATGGGTATGGAAGTATGTCAAGCGATGCAGAGACTCCATTGTATCCTGGATCAACTAACTTCACACAGTTGTCAGTGATGTTAAGATTGATGAATTTGAAGACAATAAATGGATGGACTGATAAAAGCTTCACGGAATTGCTTCAATTGTTGAAGGATATGCTTCCAGAGGGAAATACTCTACCTAATCGTAATTATGAGGCCAAAAAGATTTTTTGTCCAATGGGTATGGAGTATAAAAAGATACATGCATGTCCTAATGATTGTATATTATACCGAAAAGATTTTGAATTGTTGAAAAGTTGTCTGAGGTGTGGGTTATCATGTTATTCCCATCATTTTAAGGATGAAGTGTTTGTTTGCAAACCCAAACTATGCTAAGAATCTTAGATGGCGTGTAGATGAGAGGAAATGTGATGGCATGTACCGACATCCAGCTGATTCTATTCAGAGGAAGAAATTTGATGATGAGTTTCCATAGTTTGGTAAAGAATCAAGAAATATTCGACTTGGTTTGGCTACAAACGGAATGAATCTGTTTGGTAATATGAGTACAAATCACAGTTCATGACCTGATTTACTAGTTATTTACAACTTACCTCCTGGATTTTGCATGAAGCGAAAATACATGATGTTGTCTATGATGATATCTGGTCCGAAACAGCCAGGGAATGATGTAGATGTTTATCTAAGTCCCCTAATTGAAGATTTGAAGTTAATGTGGGACTAGGGTGTTGAAGTATTTGACAGATTTGCTAATGAAACTTTCAAGCTTCGTGCCATGTTATTTTGCACCATCAATGACTTTCCGGCATATGGTAACTTATCAGGTTATAGTGTTAAGGATCATAAAAGCATGTCCAATATGCGAAGAAGACACTGCTTCTCAACAATTGAAACATGGAAGAAAGACAGTATATCTTCGACATCGGAGGTTTCTTAGAAGTCATCATCCTTACCGGAGGTTGAAAAAAGCCTTTAACGGACACCAAGAGGCTAGTGGTCTACCAACTCCATTAACTGGTGTTGAGGTTTACGAAAAGGTAAATAACATAGACCACACCTTCGGTAAGTAAAAAAAAAATTCATTTGTGACAAACATTTGGAAGAAGAAATCAATCTTCTTTGATTTTTCGTACTAGTCGAGATTAGAAGTCAAACATTGTATAACTGTAATGCATGTTGAGAAGAATGTGTGTGATAGCTTAATTGGTACACTTCTTAACATTAATGGGAAGACGAAGGATGGTCTAAATGCTTGTTTAGATTTGATTGAGATGAACATACAAGGCGAGTTGGCACCCATAGAAATGGGCAAACGTACATATTTTCCCCCAGCCTGTTACACAATGTCAAAAGATGAAAAAAATTAGTTTTTGTCAATGTCTAAAGGGTGTGAAAGTGCCACAAGGACATTCCTCAAATGTGAAGAGCCTAGTGTCAATTCAAGATTTGAAGTTAATTGGGTTGAAGTCTCATGATTGCCACATCTTGATGCAACAGTTGTTATCGGTAGCTATTCGTGGGATCTTACCAAAAAATGTTAGACATACCATAACCCGTTTGTGCTCATTCTTCTCTTCCATCTGTTGTAAAGTCATTGATCCATCAAAACTATATGAACTTCAAAATGAAATTGTTGTTATCTTGTATGAATTGGAGATGTTGTTTCCTCCATCTATTTTTGACATCATGGTTCATCTAGTGGTGCATCTAGTAAGAGAGGTTAGATTGTGTGGACCAGTGTACTTAAGATGGATGTATCTTGTTGAGTGGTATATGAAAATTTTGAAAGGTTATGTGAAAAATCATTATCGTCTAGAAGCTTCAATGATTGAATGGTACATAGCTAAAGAAAGTATTGAATTTTGTTCAGAGTAAATGTCAAAAGCAAATCCAATAGGTCTTCCAGCTAATTCATGGCACCACAGGCGTTCTACAAGTAAATGTTTACGTGGTGTGAATATTGTAAGCAAATCTCAACCAGAAGTCTTACAAGCACATTTGTACATATTGAATAACACAGATGAAGTTATACCTTACATAGAAGCTCATAAAGCCATTGTGAAGGAAAATAACCCAAGACAAGCAGAGAAATGGGTCTTGGTGGAACATAATAGAACTTTCATGCCTTGGTTTAAAGACGAGGTGTTCAAGGATTCAACGGCATCAGAGACCTTGACCTGGTTGGTTGCTGGATTGAAGTTTGATGTCATCTCATGTACAACGTACAAAGTGAATAATTGTATATTTTACACGAAGTCTATGGATGAAAAGAGTACAGTTCAAAATTCTGGTGTTACTCTTGAAGCCGAGTCAATGTAGTTTTTGACTTTGAAAGATACAAATCCAGTACTTGGATCAATGACATACTATGGGTTTATAGAAGAGATATGGGAGGTTGACCACACTAAGTTTTTTGTTCTAGTTTTCAAGTGTAAATGGGTTGACAATAAAAGTGGGGTTAAAATTGATGAATCAGGATTCACACTAGTGGACTTTCGAGAGATAGGGTATCGAGATGAGCCATTTATAATGGTTCAACAAACATATCAGGTTTTCTACGTGAAAGATCCTACATCAGAACATTGGTATGTCGTTTTACATGGGAAAAAATAAGGGGAGGCCATATATGATATTGAAAATGGTGACCCTCGTTCATTCACACCAATTATAATTAATAAAGATGATGATGTACTTGATGATGTACATGCAACCCGTAAAGACCACAGTGAAGGAATTTACATATGAACATTCAACCCACATGCAACCCGTAAATAAGCATTTAGAATTTTATGTATTATTTTTATATGA
>Ga0123341_1007292_pt1 | contig 10067 bp, 9 predicted proteins | sample Turbeapinknodule_FD_89959 | JGI IMG/M metagenome (GOLD analysis project Ga0123341, IMG submission 89959) | Root nodule microbial communities of legume samples collected from Mexico - Turtle bean Mexico pink nodule | ecosystem: Host-associated > Plants > Roots > Nodule | place: Mexico: Nepantla...
ATGCTTCTTGTAATCCTTTGAGGTGGACTTTGACCTCCATGGGCGTCCTCCATTTGTGCCTCCACCTCTTCTTGATCTTGTTGATTGGCCTCCATGTCCTCTTGAGCTTGATCTCCATCATCAGTGGTGTGTTGAGGACTAGATGTAGCTCTTAGTTAAAAGTGAACCAGTATAATTCTTTTGTGCATTCTCTCTCTCTCTTACTTTGATCTTTACCATATAATCTGTTTTAAAGTGTTCTGTGAATAAATCAATCAATTGAAATCTCAAAACAATTGGTTTATATTTTGGTTATATAACAAGTTGGCATAACCTCCTCCTTGACCATTGTACCTTGTAAAATCATGCCCAAACCAAGAACTTCCATGACCAGTTAGTGACATGTGTCAAAAGATTTCGTTTATGCTCCCTTCAATTGTAGTATGTATAGATTTATTGCCACAATTAAAAACTTGGTTTGACCTCGACTAGGCGGGAATGGTCCCAATATATCCATCCCCACTTTGCAAATGGACATGGAGAAACGATACTTTGCAACACTTGAGACAAAAGATGGCTAATGTTATCATACTCTTGGCATTTTTTGTATGTTTTGATGAACTTTGAACAATCTTTTCAGACTATTGGCCGATAATATCCAACATCAACACTTTAGCTACCCTTGTTCAGACACCTAACTGCAAACCACATATTCCTTCATGCAATTTTCGAGGGATGTAATCAGCTTGCTCTTGAGTAACACATTTGAGTAATGGAGTCGAATGTCCTCTCTTGTACAAATCATCCTCTATTATTAAATTTTTCTGCTTTCTTTGGGAGACTAACATTATTTTCGACATCTCCTTGCTCTTGAGCCAATATAAAATTCTTGAGCGATTTTATCCAATCTTCTTCTATTATTGTTGTTGTGAAGCTTTTGGTGATTCTGATTGACAAACTTGACATGGTTTGTTGATTATGTTGAGTTTTTCTTTCACAACTCGCTAATTTAGATAGTGAATCTGCTCTCGAGTTTTGCTCTCTGGGTATATGTTCAATTTTGGATTTAGAAATTTTTTGCATCACATATTTGACCTTATAATATTAGTGTAGCAACTGAGGATCTTTCACTTGATAATCACCCTTTATATGCCTAACGGTTAGTCGAGAGTCACTTTTGCAAACTATTGTCGTGGCTCCCATATCTTTAGCAAGGATTAAACCTATTATTAAAGCTCCATACTCAGCTTGATTGTTTGAAGCTTTGAATTTGAATATCAACAGAAATTTCTAGTTTGAAACCTCATTGTCCTTCTAGAACTATTCCAGCTCCACTACCCTTTTTATTGGATGATCCGTCCACATATAATGCTTGTGTTACATCTTTAGTTGTTGTTCCCGGAAACTCAACAATGAAGTTCACCAAACATTATACTCTATTGTGTTAGAATATACGACCTTAAACAAAAGGGGGAGTGAATTGTTTATAAAAGGTTTTTTCAAACTTTGAAGGTATAATGAACTCCAATGTAGAATCACAGAGAAAGAAATCAAGGAGACAATGAAAAAAAAAACTGTTTAACTTGATTTCTAGAAAATCAACCGGTTGTTTTTGTGATTCAACCGGTTGATTTTACCAGCAGTGATTAAAACAAATTAAAAGCAGAATGTAAATGAGTTCAGGGTAAGAGAAAAGAACAAAAGTCATTTATACTGGTTCATTCTTATCCCAAAAGCTACATCCACTCCCCAGAAACCACTGGGTATCTACTATGCAATCAAAATCTAGATTACAAACAACCACGCCAAAGAAGTGACCTTGAACACCTCAAGCCACACACTTCCTTTGGCACACAACACCATAGAAATCAGAACACCCTCTGATTTTGCACTTACACAGCAATTCCAGAAATACAAGAGATAGAGAAAGGATTACACCTGATCAATATCCAAAAAGAAAATATTACAGTAATCCTATTCCACTCCTTTGTGAAAATCCAAAAGCTTGATGCAAATCTTGAAAACTCAAATCTATTTTCTCAATCTCAAAATGTCTAAACTGTTTTCTTAATTCTTTAGAAGCGCAAAACAAACTTTATATACTCCAAAGGTTTGTTAAACACATTTAAAGCATGAGCCAAAATAGTTAGAAAACATTAAAAGCTGATTTACAAAGCATAACAAAATTCTGTTATGGATTTTCAAAAAACAATCGGTTGAATTCTCGTAACAACCGATTGAATTGGTTTGACAACAAGTCTACCAAGTCAAACAACTTCAAACCCTTTTCAAAAAACCACTAAGTGTCAAACAATCGGTTTAAATGACAAAACAACAAGTTGTTTTTTCACTTATTTGGAAAACACTCTTTTTCAAAAAGGTTTTGATTCAAATCAGTTCTAGATTCAAACAAGGAGTGAATTACACTTTAATCTACCCAGAACCAACCCACATAAGCAACAACTCCAACCTTCCATCAAACACCATGGATTTGGAAACATCAAAGCTCAAGATCATCCTTGATCAATATATTGACCATGCCACCATTCTTCCTACTAGCTCTAGCTTGTGTTAGACTTTTGCTATTGAACAATTAGTTCTAACCACAACTTGGTGGTTTTAAAAATATAGTCGCAAACGCCTTGTCGTGGAAACTAGGGCAAGAGCTATTATTTCTATGAATTGATACCTTTTTTTTCACTTTGTAATGCTTGGTTAACAAAGTATATCGGCTTCTATTCTGGAAACTCCTGAACCAGCGTTGCTCCAATTACCTCAGGTGAGGTTGGCAAGTAAACTATAATTTTTTGGATGGATCCGACTTTACAAGAAATTGTGGTGTTGCAAGCATATTCTTGAGGTTTGAAAAGGCTTGCTCACGTTTTTCATTCCATTTAAAAACTCCAACATTTGTTAGCAACTTGATTATTGGTCTATCCTTCTAGGCTAAGATTGGAAGGAATCTTGACAAGGTCTTGAGTTTTCCAACCAATATTTGAACTTCTTTCAAATTTTTTGGACTTTTCATCTGTAAAATTGCCTTACACTTGTCAGGTGGCTTCAATTCCTCGATTAGTTTTCAATCTCATAATAAATTTCCTTATTCTTCTAAACACCTCTTCTAAATCAGCTGCATGAGCTTCCATTATTTTCAATTTGAAAATCGTATTATCCACATAAACTTCCATATTGTTCCCTATTTGCTACCAAAACACCATATCTATCAACCTTTGATAAGTCGCCCTTGCATTTTTAAATCCAAATGGCATTACTTGGTAATAGTAGTTAGTACCTTCTATGCTATAAACGGTTTTCAATATGTTGGGTCCAAACATAGGTATTTGGTTATAGCCTGAATAAGCATCAAGAAAAGTGAACATTGTTTGCGTGGATGCACCATCAACTAGCCAGTCTATACTCGACAACAAATACGAATCCTTGGGACATGCTTTATTCAAGTATGTGTAGTTAGTACACATTCTCCATTTTCCATTGGAATTTTTAACCATCACAACATTGGCTAACCATGTCGTGTACTTAATATCTTGAATGAATATAGCTTGTAATAGTTTTTGAGTTTCTTTAAGCACATCCATCCTCTTCTCCTCTCCAAGTCTTATCCACTTTTGGGCTATAGGTTTAGGTTCTCGACACAATGATAACTTGTGGGTTATAACATTAGGGTGTATTATTGGCATGTTGGAGGCACTCCATGCAAACAAACCTTTGTTCTTCTTTATAATTTCAACCAATTCACTTATTAAACCTTTAGGAATGCTTCCCCTAATATAAGTGTAATGTTCAATATCGCCTAGTTGGCACATAGTCTTTTATTCTTTTGGTTCAATTCTTTCGTCATCATTCATTCGCGAATCTAAGTCAGTCATAACTATCATAATGTATTTCTCAGTTTCAACTCCCTGCATCACCTTTGGTTCTTGGATAATCTTGAGACTAGCCAAGTAGCATTCTCTTGTTGTTCGCTGATCAACATGAATTGTAGTTATATCCCCTTTCTTTGTAGGAAATTTCATGGCCAAGTGTCGTGTTGACACTATTGCACTGAGTGCATTCAACTATAGGCGTCCCAACAAAATAGTATATGAAGTGTTTGCATCCACAACAGATATCAAACTCTAATTGTTTCGAATAATCTCCCAGCTCCAAACGTTGTTTTCAAATCAATGTATCCTCTTTTATCAACCATTGCTCCCGAAAATTCTATAATTTGCTCTTGATGAGGTTTAATATATTCCTCCCTTAGTCCCAGCTTTAGAAATGTCTACTAGTAAAGAATATCAACTGAACTCCCCAAATCTACCAACATATTCATAACAATAAAGTTTTCCAACTATATTGTAATAACCATCATATCGTCTTGTTCGGGATCTATTACCTGAAAATCGTCCTATATAAACGTTATAGGTGACATGCTCATTTTCTGTGATACTCCATGTACCATCTAGGTTGACATGAGATGATTCATTCTAGCTGATGATTAAACTCCTCCTCTAGCAAAACCACTAGATATCGTGTTTCCCCCTTAATGGTCTTTCAACACTTCTTTCTCGACTCTTTCATCGAGAACTTATTCGGGTCATTGGGCTCCCTCGTCTTTGGTATCTTTCTTCCTGTCTCTCTTTATACTTCTTATCCCTTGGTTCTCAACTCCTTTCACACCTTGACATGTTTTCAGTCTTTTGTATGAAATGCTTTATTTGTTCTGCTTGAATTAGTTCTTCAATTCAGTCTTTTAATGCAATACATTCCTTCATGTTATTACCGTAATATCGATGATATGGTCGGCATTATTTGGCATTAGGACTTTTGGTGGCTTCAGAATCAACTCAGTGTTGAGTGCCTCTTCAAGAATGCGAGCTTAATTCGCATTTAGTGGAGTCTATTGTGTGAACCTTGGTCTACGCGTATGTTTTTCGGCCTTATAATGTTAAGCCCTATCTTTCACATTTTGTTTTTTGTCGGATGCTTTTAATCTGACGTGATTTATGAAATCTCTTTACTCCTCCAACTGCATAAACTTCACGATTTTTTGTCGTCACTCATCCAAATTATCAACAGGTATTTTACATAAACTATTGGTAAATAGTCCCGACCATATGATGCATATTTACTTATGGGCTGAGGTTGCGTATATTCAATGCGATCTTCCCAAAACGCTCCATGAATGTCCTTAAAGATTCTCCATTTTCTTGCTTGGTATTTTTTCTTGTCGGTTGACTTGCTCGTCGGTTGACTTTGACAACAAGCTCTAGCTCCGTCTGTTTCTTCACGAATCCGTCCTATCTCTTCTCGCTCTAGAACGTTGCTCCGTTGAAACAGAGGAGGTCCTACCTGCTGATTGCACTTCGACAATCAAGTTAGTACAGGGCTTATAAGAATTTAAGAAGTAGTAAGTTTCAGTCTTAGAAACAACATAACTTTACCGGGAATCTCAAGCCCCTTTTATAGCTTACCTTTTGTAACAACTTTCTATCACAAGAATCTAATCTCAACTAAAAGCATACTCAATAGAAAAATATTTTGTTCAAGGGCACACTCTCACGGTGCTGCAACAGAACGAAATCTTTCCTCTAAGGAGTGCATAAATAATAACAGAATAACCACCAGGACACCAACTCATGTGCCAACATCAAGGGAACATTCTATTTGCCTGGGTACCCTACTCATGGTGCAACATTATCTTTTGCTATACATGCAACTTAATCCCTACGTGCCCTAAAACATATAGGCTTAGGTTTAAAAAGAAAACATTTACTTGACCTAGACTCCATACGCACTAAGTGCACCCCTAGGTCCACAAATACCCTTCATTAATAGCCTTAAGCCAACATATGAAAGATTATCTTAATTATGTCAAGACGGGTTTGCTAACTGCACTGGGCCCCAAACCCAGGGCCCATTATCCGAGTTATCCTTCCTGTGCCATGCACCAAGATCCGACCACTGAGTAAGGAGCCATGAGCGCTCTGTCTAGTACAGTATTAACCAACACAATAGATGTAAGGTGGTGAGGACGAGTTGTAGCAAATTGTGCTTTGAATTTTGCGACAAAGGTATCAAAGTAGTTAATGGACAAGGGTGGTAACCAAGTAATCCAATTTAAAGTTGCTCCTTTTAGGGTTGTTGGGAAAGCACGACACAAAATTGCATCCTTTCGTGTATACAAGCTAACTTATGTTGTATAAATTGCAACATGCTCATAGGATCTGTGTTTCTATCATACTTATCTATCGTTGGATATTTTAAGTTATCGGGTAATGAGGTCTCCATTATTATTTCTGAAAAAGGATGTTTCTTTATCGGTGCTCCATACGAAATATGAAATGTATTTTGTTGTCTTTCCTACGACGCTCCAAAACTTTCATGATTAAATGTACTTTGGTAAACGCGTTTACTTGATTCAGCAACCTCCAATGATGTATAGTCAGGATAGTTTTCTCTGCTTCAAGTCTTTGTTTCAATCTCCTTTGTACTTCTTTTCTTCGGAGTTTCTAGTTCTTGGCATAACTCCATCAACATGGCTATTGTTGTTAAATCCGCTTGATTGTCTTCAACTCCTTCCAGCTGAGTTTTTCCTCTCATTGTTACCATTTCAATTTGGTTGAATTGTCTTGAGCCTCACGACGGGTGCAAAAAATGTTCTTATCGAGCTTATACCAAGATAATTACAACCTATTCTTCAAGTATTCAACTATAGCTCCATTTACTGTTGTCATGTCTATTATTTGATTTCTCCTTCTTCAGACTTCACAACCTAACGACCTCTCAGTTTGTTGGATGGGGATGGTGTACATGCAAAGCTCTTCGATGATAAAGTCAATATCAATCTTAAATGTGTCATAAATTAGAATCTATCTACATGTTCACGAGGTTTTTTTTATATTGCTAGGCATTTGACTCTATTAGTCTTATTGGAATTGGATCTGCTTTTCATGATTTTCTCATCATTGGGTCCAAACCTTATTATTGCTATTTGTCACTAACTAATCACATCTCATAATTCAAATTTGGTTTGGGCCTTGTTCAGATTTGATTTGGGCCTTGCTTATGCTAATTTTAAATTGTTTTTAGCAATATCATGAAAACGGCTTTGCACACCATCCAACAAGATGTCTGACTAATCGTTTTATCATTCTCTCGGCTGCGCGGCCAAGAAGAGGAATTGCTGTTTCGTTGGAATTAGCTTATAAGTTATGGCCGACAGACCGAGAAGCCAAATGGTCAAAGATATTTGAGATAGCATAGGAGCCATTCACCAGCAATACTTTGCTCACACGCCAATCCAATGGCCAAATTAAAATTCAAATAGCGCAAGAGGAAATTACTGCACTGTAATTTCATTCAACGCTTGCTAGATTCAATTCTTCATTTTCACAATTTGCAAATGCTAACTCAATTCAGAATTCTAGTGATTATAACATATGAAATCTGCACTAAAACCGTTCAGCAATTCACCAAATCAGAATAATACAAAATTTCAGCAATTCTGTTTTCAATAAAAATCTGCAACAAACTTTGCACTAAGCCCAGAAAATCAGCGCCAATTTTAAAAGAAATTCTTTTGCAGCAAATTTCTTTTCTTATCACTGAATCATTTTAACAAATACGTTATCTGCTTGCACCGTCTGGAAAATTATAAAATAAATTTTGCACCGAAAACCAGAAAACCAGTGACAATGGAAAATAAATTTTGCACCTCTATTTACTATTCAAAACTTCAAGCAGCAGGCTCCATATGATTTCTCCTTCTGTTCAAGTTTGCATTTACCAATTTCAGCAGCAAAAATTCTCAGAAATTCTACGTGCAAAGGTTCACGTACCTATTTTGTTTGAAACAAAAATTCTGTTCACGCATCAGTCTCACCAATCAGCAATTTCCAGATTCTACTATTTTTACTTCCCCGAATTTCAACTGCTTCTTTGAAATTTTCTCCAAGACCAAAGCAAAACGCATGGAACACTCACTCAAAACTGATTCCACCATCGTACACCTCTGAATTGTTGTTTCCCGAATTAACCAAAAAAATGGAGTCGTAACAATTTTATACCGAAAAAGACTCACTAGATTTTCTCCTTCCAAAACATGTAAACGATTTACAAAAACACCGATTTCACTCCGATTTGCATCAGCGGTATGTATTCTCATTTTCAAAGAAAAAAATGGCGGCAGAATAGAAACACAAGATGAATCGTGAAAGACGCATCAGAAATTCTTGAAAACAGATTTGAAATGACTGTTTACACCTCTGGAAAAAAATCTGATTCAGATTCCAAACAAAACACTTTTGTTATTCGCAGCACTAGATTTTGCTTTCTGCACTACTAACTTCTTTTCGTAAAATTTTCGAAAATTAATTTTGAAGATGATAACGGAAGCTAACTTTAAAGAAAATTGCTAATATCTAAGTAATTTAAGAACTAAAAAATGAAAATAAAAAACATTCAAGAGCTTTGATATATGAGAAAATTTGAAGAAAAGAATGAAGAACACAAAATTATATTATTATTTTTTTTGAAGAAGCTACTTATCTCTTAAATCAATGCTACCATATGATGCAATCCCGCATCCTCAAATGTAGATATTCTTCTTCAGTATTTTTATTTGAATTTCTTTTACGGATGTTGAATGATATTGTGAAAGCATGAAAATTGTAGAAATTTTGGAGGAGATGGAAATTATGAGATGAATATAAGTGAGGTTAGGCCAACACTTACTTTCAAGAGTGATGATGTATCAACACTACTAGGAGAACTCTAGAAATTTGTCTAGAAAGAAGACAATTATAGAGAGAACTTTGAACAAGTAGAAGTGTCTCAAAAATTGAACAATTTTTTACTCGATTCAAAGTTTAAAAAAATGTATAAAAAACTCATATTTATAAGAGAAAATCTCTCAAATGGGAGTGTGACAAGTGTCACCTCCTTATTAGTGCAAATCCTCTCCATTGGGAAAGTGACAAGTGACATGTCTTCATTAGAGGAAAATCCTCTCCATTGAGGAGAAGACATGTGGACCTTCATGTCATCCTAGCCTATTTTCTTATTTGTACCCCTTTTTTCCTATTTCACATCCTACTATACTTGGCTCGAAATACAAGGTTCAATTTTTTTTTTAACTACTTTATACAATTTTACAAGGCTAAGAAAAAGAAAGATACTCTTCAATTTATGAGTGTTATTCTCCAATGAAGCTCGATTTTTTTTTGTCTTCTTAGCCAAAAGTTTCGAGGCTAAATGGTTTCCATTAGATACACTAAGTATAAAGTTTAAAGAAAAGTCAACCAAAACCTAAAGGAATAAAGGGTAGTGATATGGTTACCCTGGATTGATTTAGACTATTAGCTTGGTAGATTAAATCATAGGCTTCACACTCTATTCTTGATTGTCCTCTTTATTATACTTTTAGACCAGGAAGGTGGGGGTAGCGTATGTTGTATTTGTGGGATTGTATGATCTACTGGCACTATCCATACTGGCGTAAGACTGTTATGACTCAAAATGAATAATGACAGCGTTTATGGATCCTTAGTACTTAGAGAATGATTATGTGATGAGCCTGAGGATGAATCTAAACTTAAAATATACAAATATGATTATTAAAAGATGGATAATTGAAAGTGTCATAATTTTGAACTTAAAATATACAAATTTGATAACAAAAGTTTATGTTGTTTGTTGTAAATGGTAGGATGATTAACTTGATTTATTTTGGGTATGATTGGTTATGATTCATTATCTTCACAATTTGTTTTGAAAAGTTGTTTCACTAAGTTGCAAATTCATTTGACTAATTTGTTGTAAAATTGAGAGATATGGTAAGTTTCAGTGGAAAGAGAAAGACTCACCTTTACGTTATTTTCAAAGGAAAAGAACAAAGACACAAACTATAATAATGAGATCAATTCACTTTGATTTTTGTATGAAATATAACTTTTAATCATATTAAATAAGAACTTATAGTTGATAAAACTTAATTTATTTTATGATGTATGTTAAATTATGTACTTTGTTATAAATTTGTAGTGAAATTTCTCTAACATATATATATATATATATATATATATATA
>Ga0123341_1007296_pt1 | contig 10065 bp, 6 predicted proteins | sample Turbeapinknodule_FD_89959 | JGI IMG/M metagenome (GOLD analysis project Ga0123341, IMG submission 89959) | Root nodule microbial communities of legume samples collected from Mexico - Turtle bean Mexico pink nodule | ecosystem: Host-associated > Plants > Roots > Nodule | place: Mexico: Nepantla...
AAAATTATTGAGAGTAATTTTAAAATTATTTTTATTGTGTTTCAATGAAAATATTTAAAAGTAGAAAGTGAAAGAAAATATAAAATGATAACTTTGAAATTATAAATAATTTTTTCTTAAAATAAATAATATATCTTCAAATAACTAAACACAGTGTATATTTATACTTTTAATAAATGCATAACACGAGAATAATATAATTTAAATAAATTATATTAGTAGACAAGTTTTAATTTTAAATAATACGAAAATAAGTATTGAAAAATAAGATTTAACGAGGTGACAAACATAAATAGAATAGATCTTTGAGAGGCCAACCAATAATTATTAAAACCTAAAGAAGTACTTATATATGGAGCCGCAACAACTGAATCTTTTCCTTTCATTAGAACATGAGGGAATAAAAGTATTCACAATGATGGAGAAGTTCAGTAATTATTCTTCAAGAAATCAGATTTGATCTAAATAACTTTATCAAACAGAACTTTGGCAATGTGGAAGTTGGTGGTCCTTGAATCACAGAAAGCTGCGTAATAATAACTCTTGGCCACGGTAAGGAAAGTGTTCTTGATATTGAAGTCAATGCCAGATGGAGATTCTTGGAACACCAATTGCACCAGTTCTTGCATTTTTGACTCAACTTCTGGGGAGATAGTGCTCTCCAATTCCTGATAGATTTTATTCCAAAAAATTAGTCTTACTAAAAAATCCAGAATTTTAATTTTTGCATACATATGCATATAGAATATTACTTTAAAAAACAGATTACAATGGAATCCTAACCTGAATATGGTGCATAGTACACTACTGCACTAAACTACGCAAAGTCTTATGTTGGGTGCTATTCAAATAAATAACATATTCAATTATGCAATAAAGAAATGGTCTATGCATTCTGTTCACGGGGTCTAAATTATGATTAATTTTTAGAAAACCAAATCGCGTGCAGCGCAGGACCCAATTTGCCACTGGAGCGATTTTTCTTTAATATATTTTTCTTTTTGCTGTTTTTCCTTAAAGCTGCAGAGTTCACTTTCCTAGTAACAATAATCCAAACTATGCAGCTTTTTAGGTACACTAGAAGATCATATGAATAACACTAGCATGTTCTTTTATGCTCAGGGGAAAGTGGAGAAGGTAAAAAAATGCATTAAGGGAATGAAGCCAAAAGATGAAGGTTTGGAAAGTAGGTAGCATTTGTCCTAGGATATGAAATAATGGTTGCTCTGTCACTGACCTTGTCCTTTTGATGACAATGGAGTGTATGACAGAGTGTGTTAGTGAGTTGAAGGAGAGTCTCATATTGAGGATCGAACATTTGATCCTCTGAAATCCAATGCCCGCCACACAGGTTTATTATCTGCGCCAAAAGCTCTCCTTGTCCTTCACATTTGTCTCCTTCGTTGTGCCAACTTGAAAGCCACTTTTCCCACTATAAAAACATCACACACAAAATAAATCAAAATGGTTAAGACATTGAAACCAGTACTATGATTTGGTGGTTGTAATGGTCAACTGATGTTGGATTCTCCATTTTTGTTTTGAATTCCAATTTTTAACCCATGATTCCTTTTCATTTGCTGAGAAATCATTATATTTGTGATAAATGTCAAAGGTGACGGAGCCTCAACTGAACCGAATTCTGGTGCAGTGCAGATTAACTGTTTACTTTTTACTTTTCAAAACCTGACAAAATTGTTTCAATGCTAACATCAAAAAATTTAAAACTGCTTTAATCACTTTGTCATATAGGATTGGGAACTGCCAGGCTAGGTCCACTAAAAAAGTTTACACCCTTACTTTACACATGAGATTTCATTTTATACATAAAAAAAATAAGAGAAGGGTATATATTTTGCAGGGTTGGAGGTGTAAATTCATTTGTCAAGAAAAACAAAGTTTGAGTGAAATATAAGAAACAAAACAACACCTTTTTCCAACAGAAATTTATGAGTGTCAGAACTGAGAGGATAAAGTACATAACCTTACTTGCATTTGTCTTACCAAATATTACATCACAATATATATTAATCAAAAGAGAAATTCGTGATCAATGTTAAGACTGACAATATTTATTTAGTAAGAAATGGTGGACTCACACTGCGATGCATATCATATCCGATTTCATGACCATGAGAAACAATTATATCCCAGGATAATTGATCTATGGTGGCAACCAAAGTTTCAACGAGTCCATGTCCTGTTCTGTTCCTGTTCAGCCTCCTGAACATCCAAACACATAAAATGTTTAATTACTCGATAATAATAATTACCAATTTGGTGCATGAGCTCATATTAGATATTGAATTTCCATATACTGAAATAGATAGTTTAGATAATTAATTCGTTTTAGAATAAAAGTTGACAATGTGCAACTCCACCACTCTGGGTGGCCTAGGTATTTTGTTGTCTACAAAATAATTGGTGAACAGAAAGAAAGAGAAAAGTGTTACTATCACTTAGAAAGAAGAGAATTTCTATCACTTGTTAATGTTGATGTCAAGCTTAAATATGTCATCCTAACTTTGGTGACTTAAGTGTTAGAGTATTGGCATTCTCACCTTCATTTTCTTACTAGACCACACTCACTCTCTTTAATACTCACAGCTATTTGTATAAATTAGGCTAAATTAGATTATATATGTACATAAATAGGTCAAAAGAGGACATGGTATTGGTACATACATCTCTAAATGTCCATGACCAACCAAGTATCCAAGAGCAACTATTGTATAACCAAAACAAACATAAGACATGTTTCAATATTTATAGGAACTAGGAGCAGACAACTTACCAGCCAATGGAGTAGTCTGGCCTGCTAATGCAGTCACTGAATTTTTTCATGAAAGTTTTCTTCATTTCTGCATCCGTAACATAGGATGTTATGGTCTCAAGTAAGACCATGGTTTTGGCCCAAGCAAGCCTCACATGTGACTTTTCAGGCTCAAATATGCTCGCTGTTGCTAGAAAATAAGCCAACAGAAGAGATCTTCTGTTCATTCCAAACTCTACCAATCTAGATTCTGAGTACCACCTGATACAAATATAATCAAAATATGACAGTAAATTACATTATAGGAAGAATGATGAAGTTGATTGAAGCATTATAGTGGAATGGTTAGTTGCTCCTACTTCTGCATTTTCCCCCACTCTATTAGATGCAGTGCCTGACAATTGTTGTAATCTAATTTAGCAAGCTCCAGATACTTGTTGTTGTTCACATAGGGCATCCTGTATCCAAAAAGTAGTTAGGGCACATTTTAATTAAACACTTCTATAATAAACCCTAATTATATAAAGAATATTATGTTATCCTTTTGAATACAAGAAACCCTAATTTGCAGGTTTTAATTAAATACTTATGTAATAAAATATAACTGTTCAATTTATTTGATAAAAACTTCAAAACTTTAAACTTCATTTTACAAGCTGTTGCAGGAGTATTTAGCAAGGAAAAAAAAGGTTAGCATGTGCAAAAGAGGAAAATTAACGAGTCTTATAATCTGTCTAATCTTATCTTCTTCATGTTTTTATTTATTTATGTGATGACAGTGTTATGTGTGATTGTGCATAGTTAAATATAATAATATTAGTAATAAGTATTGTTTTAGAAAAAATTGTCCATCGTTAATATTATTAGATATATCAATAAAAATAATTAACTTTCTATATCATAAAAGTTAAAACAATATTTATTTTAGTTTTGTATAATATACTTATTATAGGACAACGAAAATAGAATAAAAGTTTTATGTGAAAGTGTTAGAAAATATTATTGAATTATTGTGAGACTTAAACTTCTTGGAGTAGTGAGTCCAAATTCAAAAGCGCATAGGCAAAAACGTTATTTATGGATGCAACTGAGGTTTTTTTTTATTATGATATCCATTTGTCTCAATATAAAGAAATTGATGATCCAACAACCAACGACATTATAAAAGGAGAGTCGCTATCAGTATTTTATGCTAATTATAGAAGTGATAAATGACAAATAATTTTATACTATTACTTTTTATAAGGAATTTTTTTTATAAATTATATAAAATTGTTTTCTGTCATCAACTTTCCTTGACCAGAAGCAACAATAATTATCTTTATATTTTTAAATATTCATAAGTTTAATTAACACTAATATAATATAACATAATACAGTAACAGCAAAAAAACAAAAGATTATAATAAAGAGGATAATTTTTTTGTTAGTTATTATAAAATTGAAGAAACACGTCATTCATGAAAATTTTAATCATATGACGGTACAAAATTATTTTATATTAAATTAGTTTACTTTTATAAGTATTATTAAGAGAAGAGAATGGAGAAAAAAAAAAGGAAGAAATGTTGTTTGGGAAATGAAAGAATGAAGGAAAGTGGGAAGTGTACCTATAAAGGGTCTTGCCTATCCAGACGTCACCCTCACCCCCATATTGATCAATGTAAAATCTTGTCTCCACTCGAGGCAAACTTGCGTACCATGGCACGTCCAATGCGTATGTCACCTAACCAAAATCACAATCTTAACTTCATTGTTACTAAATCAAACTTCATTACTCCAATCAGTATCATTTATTTTACCTCTTCTGCTAAGTTTTTCATTATGATCCATTTATCTACTAGCTCATTTGCTTCTCTCTTCGCACTCAAAAATTTTGCAGAAAACTTCTTCCCATCTTCTAGAATCTTCTCTCCCGGGAACATTACTTGACATGCCCTTAACAGATTGAACATTCCTGTCACAGCCTGTGTCGATTGCCCGCTAAAACAGAAAAACTCACCGTTCCTCTCAAAGTGCTTGAACACATCTGTCAGATATCAAAATCACTTCAATTAAATAATATGTTTTTTTAATAAAATAGTTTTTCTATTGTAAAATATTTTTTCATATTCTGGATAGTGTACTTAAACTAATTATCCATTTTACTTACCGGCTGAAACATGGTGGCCATGTAATCTCAGTAATCTGAACCCCATTGCAGTGTCATCAATGTCTTGAACTTCTGAATTTCTTGCCCAACAAATACCCTTTTCGGTCCAATATCTGATTTCATGTATAAATTAGAATTGCAGACCTCTGTTTCATGGTTGTTAATTGGTTTTGGAAGTGTTTTATAAAATATTAAACTGAGGGTGGTGAGCATTATCAAATTACCTATGAACATAGCTCATACAGTCTTTGATCTCTTGCTGAAAATACCGAGATATTCCTAGGCGTTCCAGCCTATCAACCACCCAAATATGTTCAAACAAATCCACTGGATACACGTTTGGAACTGGTACATAGGAAGAAACCAGATTAGTCAAGAAAGGTGGGAATGAAGATTGAACTGCAACCCACATTGGTGTAAACAATCTTAAAGTAAATTATAAAGAAAGATAGAAGGATCATATTATATAAAATAGAGGGAGGTTTTAAATTATGACCACAAGATAAACATGTCAGGTTTGTCTATTAGATGACTACAATGCAATGCGGTCAAAATGTCCGACTGGTGGTCCCGGAGACTCCAAAAGAATTCCATGTTAGCAGATAAAATTGAAACAAGAATTTGTTTAAAAGTTTGGTAGGATATGTATATAATAAAAAGAAAAGAAAAGAGAGAAGTGAAAGAAAAATGTGATGAGGAAGAGGTAGGTAAATGATGTGTGGAAAGGGAAAAATGAGAATTTACCTCCCCCATTGAACTTCTTGACCATTTGATTCAAGTAATTGTAGCAATTTTGATCTTTGGTTTGCATGAGAGCAAAAGCGGTGGAGGACGGAGAAAACAAGAAAGACCCGTCTTGAGATTGCAGTTTCAGAAGTGATTTCCAGTCCAAGTCTGACATCCCTTCCAAGCTATGAAGCAGACTTGTGGGCACTTTATGCATCATCTCTCTTGGTATTCTATCCCCACACCAAGGCCCACACAATAATGACACACATGTTAAAGGGAGTTTTTTTGCAGTACTTATTATAAATTAAAAAACTTATGACTCTTATATTTGTATACTTTCCCAGAAAAAAGAGTTGCAAGATAAGGTTGCTTTGAATCTATTATCAAACTAGACATGGGCACGTACCAGCTTGCTGGCAAGCATAATCATGACCACAACTATGGTACCTTGTGAGTTTTACGTTTCTCATTGCAAAGATTTTGTTCAGGATAGGAGAATTGTCTGGCACTTCGATGTTCAACCCACGAGCCATGTCAAGAAGTGATGGGAAAGCTACTTCAAACCCAATTGGCATATGCTCCACATTCTCATTCTCAAGCTTGCTAAGATTCTCGTTAAAAAATGCCATTCCTGTGTAACATTAATCAAACTTGTTACTAATTCGGATCTATTAAGTCAGAGAGTGTAATATTCATAATTCAATATTATATTACTACCTTTCTCACACTTTTCAGGATGTATATTCCATGATTTTAATGCAATAACACAAGCCAACGTGTTTAAGATCCGATCATGTGCTGAAAACAACTCATTATCTCCCCATGATCCATCCTGAAGTTGATTTTTTGCTATCCATTCTAGACTCGCTGGAAATTGAGGAGTGCCACTTCCATGGATATCTTCTATCAGAGCAACCCAAGCAGTGTCATAAGCAGACACAGTTATCTCTCCATCTTCCAATGAACCCAATATTGATTTGATACTGTCCACTCGTTTCTTGATCTCTTTTGCCACCAAAACCTTCTTTCAACAATGTTGTATTTGCAAAAAACAAATCGCATATGCAAAAAGAATAATTAAAAAATGTCATCAAGAAAGGCACAAAACAGAGAAGTGAGAAAGTTAAAGCACCCCAGTGTCTTGCTCCTCTTCTATGTCATCCTCCACATTAATCTCACGCATCTTTAACATTGCAAGACTACCTTGAAATATGTCTGAATATTCTGCATAACCAACAACATAACATTGGTTTAACCAGCTTTACAAAAAGTAATTAATATTAAACTGTTTGATTAAACTAAAAAATTAATTAAGAAACTCAATCATACCTTGCGTTCGTGGTTTGGATATAGCTCTGCATCTTATCTCTTGTTTTTCGTTAGTATTAGAGGACACAGAACCTATATACAAAACGAAACAAATCTTTCACTAAATCACTTTCGTAGATTGGAATTAAGTGCTATATTTCTTCAGCTTGCAGTGAAAAACTACTCCACTCTTCTTTTGATTCTTTTTATACTTTTTTTTTTATCTTTTGGGTGGACGAGCAGAAAACAAGAGAGAACGCATCTTGCAACTTCAGCCCGCTTGATAATGAAATCGTGAGCTGAAAGTTACAGAATCGAAATCTCTATGTTCTTAACGAAATTTATTAAAAAATATTAAGCTCCTATCAACACAGGAAGAAGCCATGCACATATGCCAGAAGAGAAGTATCACTAGTGAAAGAAAATAAGTACGGTTAAAAGAGAGTATAATATTGTAATAATTATTTGTTGAAGTTTATGCACCATTTGGCTTCTATAGTTTTCACAGGATAAGTTGAAACTATTTGGGCTTTCGCATTCTTAGGTAATAGAGCATGTTTTTCTGATCATCAGAAACTTACTATCTTAAAACAAAAAAAAAAAGAAAATCAGGCTAAGAAATTAGCAAAAAGATTATTGTTGTGGTGAAACAAGTTGAATCAGCAAGAGAAGGTGGTGCTTGAGAACCACCTGGTATAAGAAATGAATTGGAGAAATGATTTGATATACATAATAGACTTACCAAGAGAGAATTTGGAGAAGTGAAGAAAAATAGAAGAAGAAGAAGAAGAAGAAGGATAAGAAGATGATGGAAGATGAAAATGGTCAGAATAAGAGAAAGAGGAAAGGTGGCAGTGGATGGAGAAGGGAGAAGCCATGGTGTGCTTGAGTTGATTCAAAAATATTTCTGTTTGGCTATGGAGAGAAAGGCAGAGTTTAAAAGGCAAAGGAGAGGCAAGCAGACAAATGGTTTACCAGGAGATTCCCGCTAATGGTTGCATGGCATCATCTAAAAACTAAACAATGGGTACTCCTGTCCTTTTCCTATTACCATTTTTCTTCCCCACCCCCTCTATTTTTTCTAACTTCAACCCCCATTCTAATATTGTGCATGCATTACCACTTTAATTGTTATTCCAATCTTTTAATTGCCTTCCATAGTTTTCAATGGTTTAAAATTCACTTTGCTTTTTTTAACTTGGGAAATACATTTATTTTAAGTTCGTTTTTATTATAATCAAATTAGGATTCAACAACTAATAGTTTAATATCTATTTTTAATATTGTGTAATATGTTTAGTTATATTATCCTATCAAACTACTGTTTATAGTTTCTCTCTTCTTAATATTATTTTTCTTAAAGGTCCAATAATCATGTATAAACACATAAAAATATGATTTGATATTAATTTTACAATATTACTGTTCATCAATATACCTTTTACAATAGACTTTTGTGTCTTCAATACCGTGCAAACTAATTCATAAGGATGATGGTATAATATTTACATTTACATTTATAAAATTAACTTAAATTTTTAATAATAATTAAGAAATTATTATCATATGTGTCTTTTAATGATGATTATATTAATAACTGTTGTTGCATGTACTTATAATTACAATTATTTTTTAAAATGTTATTATATATTTATACACTTTTTTTCTGACATTTTCTTCATATATATATTTAACATTTTTGTTGTTTTTCATTCTTCTCTGTGTTTACTATTATGCTTATTTTCTTTTCTGTAGTCTTTTGGGTGGTATATCATCATTTGTACTCTGTGTCATCATTAGTCATATAAGTTGTATTATTCGTAGTACTTCTACTTCATATAAGTTTGTATTATTTGCAATAAAAACAAAAACACATTTGTTAATATACAATAACGGTCACAATCATCATCAAAAGCTTTTAATTTTCAATGAGAACTCCACCAATAATAATTTTTCAACCACTATTAAAGAAGTTTTAATCATCAATAAAATTAATTTATTATCTTAAAATAGGAATGAGGTGACAGACTACTTTTATTGTTAACACATTTCCTAAAGTGACTAATTCACTAGTTTTAAAATTTAATTTAATTTTATAAAACTAATTGATAAATTTTTTTTAATAATTTGATGTTGTTTTTTTTTAACAATTACTCGTAGCCAAAAAAATGAGAAATGAGAAAGGCTAAAATAAAAATTGATGAGAGAGGAGATATGTAAGCACATATGATTGGTATAGTACTTGTGACAGAAATAAGGCATGGAAGGTGTCTAATCTGGGAGGTGCATATGCATTATTATGGCAGAAAATGGTACAAGAAGGACTAAGAGAAAAGTTAATTGTTTATTAGAGTTGGGAAGTACGTAGAAAAGTTTTGTTGGTGAGATAAGAGAAGCATCAAATCTGTTGCTGGGGTAAATATTCCCGGTTATAGAGCAGCACTAGAAGCCGGAATGTTCACTGTCGGCTTCTCAATATCATAACTTCACCACCATCAGAATCTTATTGCTTTATATGCTGTCCTTATACTTCCTCAATAAAATACCCCTACTCCCTCACTCACTTGCTCACTAGTGCTCATGGATATTCATATCAAATTCTTCATACATTCAAACTTTTCTTTTTATTATTCTAAACAATTCTTATACACTTCACTTCAGGATTAGACTAACTTTAAATAAAACTAATTCATCTATTTATATCTTTATGTAATATATATTAATGAAATTGTTTCAATTTTTACTTCACTCTCATGTGATGTGACTCTTTAATATATATGGAAGATGCCAACGATAAAGAATGAAAGTGACATTAACAAGATTTTTAAATTCTCAAATCATTACTCTTAATCTAAACTTCTTATTTTATTTTAGATTAACAACTCAAATTAATTAAATCAACTCTTATTATAATACTATATTTTTCTCTCTTTCTATGAGTTATTAAAAAGAAAAAAGAATCAAGACATCCACAAATATTTATCACAGTATTCTTTAATAATATAATTGTAATATTTTTAAAATGTACTTAAATTTATGTTTGTCAATACACTTTTTAATATATATATATATATATATATATATATATATAAAAAAAAAAATT
>Ga0123341_1007298_pt1 | contig 10064 bp, 7 predicted proteins | sample Turbeapinknodule_FD_89959 | JGI IMG/M metagenome (GOLD analysis project Ga0123341, IMG submission 89959) | Root nodule microbial communities of legume samples collected from Mexico - Turtle bean Mexico pink nodule | ecosystem: Host-associated > Plants > Roots > Nodule | place: Mexico: Nepantla...
AATTATTCCACTAATTAATCAAAATTGAATGTAGTTACAATTCAAAGGAAATACAATAGAACTTGAATTACAAAAGTAAAATTCAGATTTCCTATACTATGCACTCCTTTGCTTTTGGTACTCATTCTTGTTGTGTCCCACACTTTTTATGTTTTTGTAATCTTATTTGTTGCAGCCCCTTGCTTAACCTCTTAAGGTTTGTCAGTTTAAATCTTCAAAACAGTACCTACTAAGTAGGGATGGACTCACCACAAAGGTTAAGCACCACTTCGAAATTCTTTCTCGAACAATTAGAGGTCAACAAATTTAAAGCAAAGAACAATTCAATTTAGAAATAGGGCAACAACAAATGGAGTAATTGTATGACACAACTTGAAAGAATATTGAATAAATTTGACAAGCAATCAAATAAGGCACTCAATAAAAGGTGACATAAATTGAACCTAAGGAATGGACCTAGAATTGATTAAGAAAATCAAAACAGTACTACTGGAAATTTTAGGCACAAAATGCGTGACTTAGAAAATTTATGCTGAGCTGGATATTTGAAATTTAAACCACAAGCAGTTCAAGATCTTAGCAAATTTTTGGCGCTGGAATCACACCAAAACAATGCACCAATTAATTGTGATAAAATTTTCAAATCTGGTGTCAAATTACCGTCTTTGTTCGCGCCAGAATGCACACTTTTTTTATTTGATTTATCATTTTTTTTCTATTTTGTATTTTGACTTACTTCTTTTTTTCTTGTTTTTCTAACACCTCAACCTGTGTAAATCCAGAATTTCACAATTTTTCTTCAACAGATTTTAATTTGATAAGTAAAAAAAAACAGCCAGCACAAAATTAAAACAGAGTAATCCTAATCCTGGAATTAAAAACAGTTTGGAGAAACTTCAAGAACACAATGGAATTGATGTATAAGAATTTGTATGGATCTATCACACAAATATGAACTCAAATCTAAAAGAAAAATGCACCAAAGGATAAAACAATTTCAGATTAAAACTGGACTCAAAGCAAATCAAGCAACCAAAATTATCAAAAACAACACTACATGGAATTGATGACAATTTAGGACAAACATGACTTGACAAAACACAATTGGATTCAAAAATCAAAATGACTTAAATCAACACAATATGAACCGATTAAAATTGCAATAAAGACTCAAATAAACCAAAAACAGAACAGCAACACAAATCTATATGGAATCCTACACATATTTGAAAATTAAAAGCTCAAGAACAATTTGAACACATTGCTCCGATTGGATTTCTCCAAATAACATCTAAATCAAATTAAAATTTAAAAAACAGCAAGACATTCCAGAACACATGAAGAACAACACGGAATTAGAATGAACACACAAAAAAAAGGCACTTATCTCTTGAAGACCATGGCTCTGATACCAAATGATGGAGAAGTGCCTTCATGATTTGGAGTTTTTGTTGGTGATCGGTGGAAGCACAATGGAAGATGACAAACAAGGCCCTCCTAAGAGGTGTGGTGGCCTTGGAGGTGCATGCTAGGTAGGGAATGAGAGTGGTGAGGCCATCTCTCTTTGGTAAGGTGAGAAATGAAGATCAATAGTCTAACCTTGAGAGGTTTTTAGACAAGAAGTGAAATTGGCTCAAATTTGGCAGCAATTCACTAAGTATATTAATCTTGCAAATACATGAGCCAAGCCCTCTTATTTATAGTGTTTATAGGGCTGGAAATTCAAAAGAAAGTGGAGGGAAATTCAAATGAGAAACATTTAAATTTGGAGCCAATTCCTAGTCACAAGGGAAGTGTGACTTGGTTTCTTTTTTTGGCACCTCCTAAATCTACACATACACCTTCTTTTTATGTCACATGGAAGGTGTGACTTAGATTTATACATTTGCACCTCTTATATCGATATTTACACCTCCCTTTATGTTCTACTAAAAATACTCAAAAGTAATTACAAAAAAAAGACATCCAATGATGCTTAGTTGGCCCAGATCTTCTATTTGTTGGGCTTGAGCTGAAGTTGGAACTTGTATTTGGGCTTGGTCTTGGGCTTTTTCTATCATGGGCTTGGGCCTCTTCCATCAGATGGGGTTGGCATTGGCGGACCATTAGGAGCCAAAAAAGAATTTCTTAAATTTTTAGTTGAGTGGGGTGAATGAAGGTGTTTATCAGATCTGGGGTTGTGTGTGGATAACAGTGGTAGGAGAATTGTGGAATCATAAGAATAAGAGCATTTTTAGAAATGGAATGATAGATCATATTGAAATTTTCACAATGGCGCAATTGAAGGTGTGGTCATGGATAAAGTTCGAAGCTCGTGGTGTAAGTTTTTCGTACTCTAATTGGTGTCTTGAGTCACTGGTATGTATGAGAAATGTCAAAAAATACTAGGTGATTTTTGAAGAGTTGTGAGGTTTTTGTGATTTTTAATGGTTTTTATTTAGTGGATTGTTTTAGACTCTACGGTTTGTGTGTTTTTGGTAGTTTATGGAGCTTAGACAAGTAGGTGTCTTAGGTTGAATGTTTTTATAAGAGTTGAGGTATTCCTGAAATACCTCTTATTTATTTTTGCCATTGTTTATTACTATTTCAATTTTTTCTAATTTAAATTTTTTCTAACCTAACATGTTGCCATGACTAACCATCAATATTTATCAATGTGAGTTAATGACTCGTACAAAGTTATAAGTTATAACTTTTTTTTTAAAAAGGAAATGAGAGATAAATATAATTAAGTTAAGAAGGACATTCCTACTTTATATGAAATAATAATAAAAATGTCTATTATTCTTATTATTAATATTTTTAATTATTTTAGATCATTAATTGACAGTATTAACATACATTGGCTAAGATTGATGTCACTTTACATAATAATATATTAATATATTATAAATATCTTGAATAATTTCTTTTTGAAACTATGAATCAAATAAGTCGAATTTGCAAGTTGAGAGGGATTTATCTCACAAAACTTGATATAACTCAACTCGACAAGCAGATGACTAAGGATACCACAAACACTTCACAATTAGGTCAGTCATCTCAGCATCCAAGACAAGGTCCTACCAACATCAAAAGGACCTCAGTAGAAGAAAAACTGGACATAGGCCAGAGCATCAGATGTTCTTTCTTTTGATCTTTTTATAAGACAAGTTTATGTAAATAATTTTGGCTCTTTCAAGGGGTCCAAATAGAGTAGGGTGTACTTAGTAAATTGAGTTTGTGTCAAGCCCACCTTTCATGACATGTGCACTTAGGTTTAAGGTTTCTTTGACTACCTTCTAGAAAGTTTCTCTTAAATTACGCCTCTACCCCTTTAACTCTTGTTCCCCAAGTCACTCTCTCCTATATAAAGGGTGTCTTGCCTCATGTATTTTGACACATTTAAATTGAATAGAAAAGAAACTTTGTCAGAGTGTGTAGAGAGTTGAGTCTCCCAGAATTTGGGTCTTATCTTGAGTGCTCTACACTTCAAGTGGCAGCTCTTCACAACACATCTTGGAGTCTCCTCCCTGGCGTCACCACACCTTCATCATCCTAAGCTTCTCTTTCCTTTCATCTTTTATTTTTTCCATTCTTTTATGTTCTTGTGTTCATCTTTTTCTATTCAGTTTCCATCTTCTTTCTTTCCTTTATATGCTCTTTAATTCCACACATATTCCTCATCAACTCCATATAATTGTGTTTTCTCTTTGCCCTCTAGAAGTGAACATTCACACTTACTTAACTACTTGGTTAAGTTCGTGTACAGTGAGAATCTTTTTTGGGTTTATCACCATATTCTGCTTAAAATAAAAACACATAAACAAGTACAACTCATAAAATATACAATTTTAAAATCAACTCACATCAAACTCAATCATACCTCAAAGACCAATCATAACCAACACCTATTTTCATATCTTTATACTGGCACTTTCAAGTCCGCAAAATAATACAAAAGGTTAACAACTTTGGTTGTATCTTATAATCCCACCTATTCCCATTTCATCATGACATAAAGTAAAGTCTATCCATATTCAGTTTGACATGATCAAATTGAGAAGATGTCCAAATATTATTTGCAAGTTAATATCTCATCATGTTACTTCAATAATTGGAATTTTAAAATGATTTGTCAAATAGAATTCTACACTACAAATAACATATGTTCCAATAATCTACTAGAAAATCATATCATTAATTATTTTTCTATTTCCAAACCAACCAAAGAATTATCAACATTCATTATTTAGGTTAATTATATAGAATAGGTATATATCTTAATCATATGTTCAACTTTTTGTATACGGGTTAGATTGATTTATCTTTTATTTATATAATTTTTTTCCTCGGTTAAAAACACATTCATTATTGATAGTTAATTAAGAGTAAGCATCAAATAAAATGTTAGCTAACCAAGAGCATATTAGTATTATGTCGTCAGATAATCCATAATTCTTTTTAATGAGATCAGCCCTCTATATTTCAATAATGATCTTCACTTAACCAAAACAGCTTATAGAGAATGGTTGACACGGAGGATAACAAGAAAATCTATTATTATTTGGACAAAACTAAGATATTTTTTTGTTATATGAAAAATCAATTTCTTTTTGGAACCTTGAGTTTCCACGACTTGAGTTTCTTTATATTGGTTTTGTTATAAATGTAGGTTTTAAACAAGAGGAGGGTGAATTGTATATGAACGATTTTCATAAATATTGGAGGTAGATAGAAAGTCAGTGAGAAATCAATGAATTAGAAATCAGTTCAGTCAATTTTAAAACTGTTTTAAATGTGATTGCGAAAATCAAGTAGTTATTTTTGCGAAACAATCGGTTGTTTATACCAGTAGTGTTAAAAACAAAGCAAAAACAGTTTTAAAAGAGAGAAAGGATAGAGAAATTAACACAGAGTTTTATACTGATTCACTCTTTACCAAGATCTATACATCCAATCCTCAACAACCACTAAGAATTCACTAAGCAATCAAAAACCTTGATTGCACACACAATGCACCAAAGTGGTGATCTTGAACCCTTCAAGACCACACACTACCTTTGGCAAATACACCATAAATTTCATAACAACCTTTGAATCTGAACAACAATTCTCACATAAATATAGTAGTCAAGAGAGAAGGAATAGAGTACACCTAGGTACAATCACAGATTAAAGCAAAAAGAATACAACACAATTTTATTCCACTTTTAGAAAAGATCTAAAGCATTTAGCAATCTTGGAAGAACTGATTTGAATGATAATTAATTCAAGACCATGAGCGTAAAATCAAACAACCTTGGATCATCAATTAGAGTGGATTAACAAATTCAACTAGTCTAGACACACACACAACCAGCAACAAAGATCTTCATGCATTCCACTTGGATTTGAAGACATCAAAGCACCTTGTTCAACAATTTCCCCCTATTTGATGAATACAAATCCCTGGTTTGCTTGTGTTGTTCTTTTTTAATTTGATAGATCCTGCAAAACAGAAAATATGCATATATAAGGCATACATAGCAGCAGGATAACCCATATTTGAAAAGCACTCAAGAACTAGTTTTCTACATAAGTTTTTCAGCAACAAAACTAGTATAAACAGTGGTGAATTGCAGTGCAAATCAAAGATAAATCAGAGTACATAGCAGCAACATGATAAACCATAATTAAACCAGATAGCAGCAGCAATAGAACACCAGAAACCACGTCATTCTCCCCCTATTTGTATTCACAAATAGAATAAGAGAAGATGGATAAAAACAGAATAAGAAATAAAGCATTAAATTCTTCAATCCTCCTTGCCATATTGGAGCTCAATGAGCTAGTTTTGAATAGCCTCAATCTGTTCATCCAGGTTTTGGAACCTAGCCATATAGAACTCATGATGGTTTCTTTGATCATATGCAAAGTTGTCCATGTGGCTTGTCATCAACCTCTCAAAGGGAGTCATGGAGGTGATACGTTCATCCAAGTTTTTAGCACTTGGACAAGCATTGAAAGCTTCATCAGGACCTTCATTGCCTTGCCCAGCTTGATATCCATCATCACCATCATCTCCAGCAGCAGCAGTAACTTGCTCCTCTCCACCATCTTCAGCATGGATTCTAATTGAAGAACCTGCTTGGTCACCTTCTTCGCTAACCCATTTACCTCCAATTTTTGTGAATCCTATCTTGCTGAGGGATCCATTGTTGACTTCATGTAACGGCTTAACCACCTCAGTTAGCTCCTCCTAAAGATCAATTTCAAAATAATGCAAAAATTTAGAGATAAGAATAGCATAGAGATAGTGATAATCACTTAACCTCATGGATTTTTGCATGTGTTCCTTGAAAATGTGGATCCAATTGATCTTGATTTTGTTCATGATGCAGTAGATAAGAACAAGATCCTCCTCAGTAAGGACCGAATGGTTGCTTCTCTTGAAGTCAACATCCAAGATACAATGAAAGCAATAATTCTTTCATTCAGCTTCATGTCTCCCACATAAAAGTGCCTCACTTTGGATTGGGGATTCTTAAGGCAGCTTCTATAGTACGACATCTTGTTGAATTCTTAGAACAACCCCAATGTTTCCTTTATTTATCCTTAGCCCAATATATTTCATCCCAGTGACAGTAGACCACACTTTTAGAGTTGTCTTCATATCAATTCCTTTCATGTGTGAGCAAACATTATCACCAACCACATGAAGATTTGTATAGAAAACCTTCACTAAATCAGGATAAATATTTCCTAACAACTCCAGAAACCATTTCAGCAGCTGCTCCTTCAAGACATTCATCACTTCAATAAGGTTCTGCCCTTTCATCCAGTTGAAAGTGATACGTTTTGGATTGTTGATGGCTTTCCTACTAGATTCATGTAGGAACTTCTCTATCTTTTCATCATCCTCTGAAAACCAGTTTTCAAGACGCCCTCATCTCTTTACAGCACGAGTCTTCATCTTGACTTTCAAGAATTTCCCTTGAAGCTTCATCCTTCAGACCAGTATGATTCTTTACTCCCAAAGGTACCACATATGCTTATTTTCCATCAAAGAACCCTAGAAGAAACAAAATCAAAAGGCAAGATTTGGTCCCCTTACCAATTTGGGTCCATGGGCATTAACCGGATCATTATGAACCTTAGAATTCTTAAGAATCCATTTCAAAACACCCTTGTGAATAGAAAATTTCCTAACTCTGTAGAATCTAACAAAGTGGCCCTTTTTCATATAGTAAAAGCATGAAACAACTAGTTGTTTCGACAATTCAATCGGTTGTTTTTCAAAGAAGCTTGAAAATGGCTTTGAAACATATCTCTTATTGTTGTGTGGATTGAAACCCAATCCATTTTGTCAAAAACATATCTTTTAGATGCAAGAAATGTTTCAAAGTTTGATTGGCCTTTTATCCATAGTTTTTACAAGATAGTGGACTTTCTTTTCAAGTGATTCACAATTTTTACAAAAGCTAGAGTCACATTTTGCAAGAAAAGTTTTTGTAAATCATTTCGAGATTTTCAAAATCATTTTTTGAATTGTTCAACTCTTCTTCCAATGCTTTGACTCTGTTTTCCAACCAATTATTCATGTCTTTCAAGTGGTTGTTCAAAAGAGTCAGCCTATTAGCTTCTTCATGAGTTTCTTTAAAAGCATCAAGAAGCTGACTGTAATTTTCAAAATTAATTGAGGTGCTGGAATTTACACTTCTTGCATCTGATTCTCCCTTTGCCATCAAGCACAGATTTACCTCTTCATCTCCATTTGATGATGAGCTAGAGGAAGAAACATCATTGTCTTGCCAAGCAATGTAAGCTCTTTTAGTTTATCTCTTCTTCTCAAATTTCTTGCTTGGTTCTCTCTCCTTACTTTCAGTGTTGGGGCAATCAGCTTTAATATGGCCCTGTTTACAACATCCAAAACAGGTATAATTGTTAGCATTAAAATCATTGAGTTTCTTGTTGTTATACCTATTTGAGGATTGGTTCTTGTTGCAGTTTTTCTTTAAGAACTTATTGAATTTCTTGGTTAGCAAGTTAAGAGTTTCTCCATCACTGTCCTCACTTGATTCTTGACGATCTTTATGACCAGTAGCCTTCAAAGCAATATTTCTTACATGCTTCTCTTCATGTTCTTGATCATTCAGCCTATTCATCTCCAATTTGTGTTCCCTAAGCTTTCCAAACAATGAGGTTGTTGTCAAGGTAGTCAAATCCTTGGATTCAAAGATGGTTGTGACTTTGGGCTGCCAAGATCTATCCAAGCACTTGATGATCTTGATGTAGAGTTCCTTCCTTTCAAAGATATTTCCAAGCCTGGTGAGATGGTTAACAATGTGAGTGAATCTCTTTTGTACATCAGCAATGGTTTCCTCGTTTTGCATTCTGAACATCTCATACTCCTAAATTAGAGCATGCTTTCTTGCTCTCTTTACATCTTTGGTTCCTTCATGAGTAACTTCAAGAATATCCCATATTTCTTTTCCTGAAGCACAATGTGAGACCCTGAAAAACTCAACAAAAGTTAGAGCAGATGTAATGATGTCTTTAGCAATACAATCAAATTGACCTTTTTTCTTTCAGACTCAGTCCATTGGGACAAAGGTTTTTCTATGAAAACATCATCTTTCAGCTTTTGGAATAAAAAGGCCATTTTCAATGACATCCCAGATTCCTCTATCAATGGACTCCACAAAGATCTTCATTCTTACCTTCCAAAAATTGATAATTCAGACCACAAAAAAGAAATGACCTGTTTATTGAAGAACCCTCCCCAAAGGATAGCTTTTCAGCCATGAAAAAGATTTTAAGAATCGAAAACTTGAATGACTTTCAAGAACTTAGCTCCCGAAGCCAATTGTTAGAAATGTAGGCCTTAAACAAGAGGGGAGTGAATTATTTATGAAATATTTTTGCAAATATTGAAGGTAGATAGAAAGCCAATGAGGAATCAATGAATTAGAAATCAGTTTAACTCAATTTCAAAATTGTTTCGAATGTGATTGCAGAAAATCAATCGGTTGTTTTTGCGAAACAATTGAATGCTTATACCAACAGTGTTAAAAACAAAGCAAAAACAGTTTTAAAAGGAAGAAAGGATAGAGAAATTAACATAGAGAGTTTTGATTCACTCTTTACCAAGAGCTACATTCAATCCTCAGCAACCACTGAGAATTCACTAAGCAATCAAAAACCTTGATTACACATTCAACACACCAAAGTGGTGATCTTGAACCCTTCAAGAACACACACCACATTTGGCAAATACGCCACAGATTTCATAACAACCTCTAAATCTACACAACAAAAATTCTCACAGAAATACAATAGTTAAGAGAGAAGGAATAGAGTACACCTGAGTACAATCACAGATTAAAGCAAAAAGAATACAGCACAATCTTATTCCACTCTTAGAAAAGATCCAAAGCTTTTAGCAATCTTGGAATAACTGATTTGAATAATTTATCTTGAATTAATTCAATATCATACACGTAAAACAAATTATTTAAACTCCAATCAGTTTGTCAAAGCATTTAATGCAAGAGCCAAAACAATTTTAAATCCGTTAAAACAGATTAACGCTACTTAACAAAATTTTGTTAAGGTTTTCAGAAAAACAATCGATTGAAACATGAAACAATCGATTGAATTGGTTTGACAGCAAAGTCAACGAAAGTCAAGTTTTTTCAAATTCTTTTCAAAATACACTAAGTGTAAAACAACTGGTTGAATCGAAATTTCAACATGTTGATTTTTCACTTTTCTTTGAAAACACATCTTTTTCAAAAAAGATTAAAATCAAACAACCTTGGATCATCAATTGGAGTGGATTAACAAATTCAACTACTCTAGACACACACAACCAACAACAAAGATTTTTATGCATTTCACTTGGATTTGGAGACATCAAAGCAACTTGTTCAATAGGTTTGTCTAACCAAATAGATTACGCTGAGTTCTTAATCAACTGATTGAATTTCACTAAAGAAACCAGGTTCCTTTAGTGACCAAAGAAACTTTAATCACTACACCACCCAAATTCTTTCGTATTATTATGATTTTTATTATACTTATTATTAATAATAATATGAATA
>Ga0123341_1007304_pt1 | contig 10060 bp, 4 predicted proteins | sample Turbeapinknodule_FD_89959 | JGI IMG/M metagenome (GOLD analysis project Ga0123341, IMG submission 89959) | Root nodule microbial communities of legume samples collected from Mexico - Turtle bean Mexico pink nodule | ecosystem: Host-associated > Plants > Roots > Nodule | place: Mexico: Nepantla...
AAACAATAGAGTATATGGAATATTTATGTATGACTCGCAAAAAAGGTTATGTGAGATGTAAATGTGTTAGAATGTGGACTCCTTCAATTGGTTCTTCCAAGGTCAACTTAAATGGATAATCAAAACGATTTCATTTTGTTCTTTTTTTTCTTCTTCGGTATTTTCACAAATAATAAAAAATAAAATATGTTTTCGATAAAAATAAAAATGCTTACATATTAATAATAATCTATACTAATATAAATTCTTTACATGCTTTTAAAAATTAAGATTAAGAGTACCTTCATTTATTTAAGCATCGTTTTAAAGATAAATTTATAATGAAGTAATCAGATATCAAAATAAAACTAAGGAGTTAGTATAAGATGTCAGTGAATAATATATTGAAGTTAAATTATTGGAATATTATTTGAGTTTGATTATTAAGGTGAAAATTCAAGTTAAAACATCTAAAGAACGTCACTCTAAATTTTATCCATTAGAATTTGAGAATTTTACGTTGTTGTTGAGGAAGTACAAGGAGTATTTTAACTTAGTCATAAAATATGGGTTTTCTACTATTTTGATTTTAACTTGTAATGCTGGAGAAATTGAAAAACTTGAAGAAACAGGATCATAGAAACTAATTGAAAGTAATAATTACTACAAAAAGTTTACAAGTCATTAGAATAACATAAGTATTTTAAACAACATGGAATATGAAAATATCACAGTATGCTGAACCATAACTAAGTTAATATCAACCTTTATTTGGTTTCGACTTTCGTTCCTCATGGGGAGGACAAGCCATTGCATGTTTCACTCTAATTTTACGACCTTCAACAAATACACCATTCTTCAGCTTAATAGCACGGTTGGTGTCTTCCTCAACAACACTGAAGATGGAAACAAATAATTATAAACTACAAAAAGCTAAGTCACATATTCTAATTCTAATAAAGTTGAGAGAGAAGAACCATACATCTCAAACTAAAAAAAACAATGAACATCATGATTATGTATTAATTTACCAATAACCACAACACTATTATACAACACAGTTACCATCAAAAGAAGACATGTTTCATATTATTGAAGCACTATGCAACTTGAATATCCACAAGAATTTGTTTATTGATATCTTCTTGAGTTATTTTCGTAAATCATGGTCTTTAAGTTTACTTAGCAACTTTGTGGCAGGATCATGGAGGTTTACTGAGATATAATAGTTGAAGAGCATATTCCAGTCCATATTTGAAGAACATCTCCTAACTCTCAAAGATCCATCAGCAGCAAAGTTTTGAAGAGAAGGAATGCTTCTTAGATTTGCGAAAAGCCTCCTTGCCACCACTTCCCCATCTTCTTTGCACAGTCTTAGCAAAAGGGATATTGAATTTTCCTTCCTTTTCACTGAACCAAACCTCATAAGATCAATAATAAGTGGCACTAATACTCTACTATCTTATTTGTTCTAACCCCTCAGAGAAACCAAGGAGCAAAGCAAGCATTGCAAGTGCATCATCTGTTATGCCATCCTTGTCATCCATCAACAACTCAACCAGCACGGGAACTACCCCAACCTTTACAATATTAACCTTGTTAGGATTGTAAACTGCAATATTGAACAGTGCATATGCAACATCTTTTTTCCCTATTAAAGTTCCTTTTTTCAAGAGTCTAACTAAGGTAGGTATTGCCATTGGTCTTCCTCCAATTTGCACTTTGAGCTCTTCCACCATAGACAAGCTATATATTGATGATGCTACATTCTCCCTTGCCTCAGTGGTCTTCCCTGATTCAAGTACTTCTATTATGCTATCAACTGCACCTATCACCATGATCAAAATCTTGTTGTCAAATATCGATAGTTTGAATGTCACTGCATGCTCTTGAATCCTTGAATCTTGAAATCCTATAAGTGTTACAAGAAAGGGAATAGCTCCTACCTCAGTTATGACACTTTGATTAACCGTGTCGGTTTTTGCAAGTAACTGAAGTTCATATGCAGCTTGCCTTTGGATATCAACGAAACCAGTTGCCAATTTTCCAACAAGAACTTTTGTTACCATAGTTCATCACGTAACGAGTAATCAAGTGAAGACTGCCATAGGGAATTGTCGTCTTATCCGGATCCTGACGAATCAAATTCTCCAACTCCATAAAATTGCCCCTAATCGATTCCCTGAGCCTCTTCCAAATCGTAATCACTTTGTTCCTAAGCGAGACACTGAACGAATTAGAAAACATAGCCTCATCTTTGCCAACAATCAGAAACTCTTTCATTCCCCTCCACAACCATATAAAATTAATGAACGAAAACTAAAGAGAAAAAGCTAAAAACTAAAGAGCAAAACAAGAAACAAGATGAACTGGAGATAGTTCCAAGAAATTTTTGAACCTGTGGAAGACCCTGCTAAAAAGAAAATGGAACTAAGAGATTAAGACAGGAAGAGTAATGTTAAGGATTAGTATGCCTATAAAATTGTTAAAGAGAGAAATAATAAAAATTTGTTTTGGTTCTTTAAAAACACCCAAAAACTTGTCAGGGGTTTAAAAAACCTCAATAAAAATGTATGTTAAGAGAGCTTATTGTAACCTCCGGTAACAAAACCCTGTTAAAACTAAATATTTTTTTAGTGAGTGTAGCATAAACAAGTGTCATATCCTAAGGATTTAAAATATATTTGGCAATATATATGATCTTAATTAAACTTGTTATCAAAATATTTAAATGCAATGCTAATCTGCTTTTTTCTTTCTATAATAACTTCCTAAAAGAATGCAACATTGTTTCTAAGTATTGAATGATTAATTGTTTCTAAGTATTGAATGATTAAAGTTAGTAGGAAAGATTTTTTTTAATGAGAATAAAGACGATGTTATTCAAACTTTTAGGAGACTTGGCGTCCTAAAAAGATACTAAGAAATTTCAAGTTAAGATAATTGATTATCCAAGATTTTTTGGATTTTCATTATTTTATTTGTTTCATAGGTTTTTACCTCCTTATCTAGTTTGTTGTTTTTCCTTATGTATGAGTTTTGATCTAGTCTTCCCTTACGTGTTTGTAATCTTTTTTTTTTAATAATACTTTTTTATGTAATGATAAATGATTGTTGGATCCTGGGGTGTCAACCTATTTGAGATGTCAAGTTTCATAATGATGCTTAACATGAAGTTTTATAAATAAATAAAAAGATGTAAATGCAAAGTTGTTGATACGTGTCATATTTTAGTAATATTTCATATTAAAAGACGGACACTTATGCATATTTATTGATAAAATAATTATAATTTAACCTCTAATTTATGAATTTAAACCTCTTTACATATTTTGTGATTATAATATGAATAAGAACGATTGATTCCTAAATTTGTGTTAATTTCAGGATTCTAAGGTAAATTGAAGATGAAAGGACTAAAAGAGAATAAAAAAGATGAAAAGGGAAATTTAGAACGCTCAAAACTCACCTAAACTCCCCCAAGCAAGCTCACTCCAAAGGAACTTGCCCAAGACTCGCCCAGGCGAGTTCAGTCCAGGGAAGTTGGGTTTTTTCTCATCAAACTCACTCAAGCAAGTTATAACTCCCCAAGGCGAGAAGTCACTTAGCCCAAGAACAATTAGGTTAAATATGAGGCGTGAGGCATAACCCTAGACATCATTGGGAGAATATAAGGAGATAGAAAACCCTAGAGGAGGCAACCGTCAAGGAGAAACATCTTGGATCTTCTTTTCTTGCTTTCCATATTTGTAGTGGTCAACATGAGTGACTATTTCTACCCTTTGAGATTATGAGTAATATGTTCAGGCTTTTATGTATTGAGGTGATATTTAAACATAATATTTTGTTTTTGACTAATGATTGGTATTGTCATTTTATTCTTAACGCTTGTTTTATCAGGATTTTAATCCTTAGATTTGACTAAAAAGTACTTCTAAGCATCTGACCTAAGTGATAATGCTTAACATATTTGAATACTAGGAATAAATTTGAAATGTTAATTGTTATCAATATTTATTCGTAATGGTAAGGAGTTTTCATAAATATGCAAGGAATCGATATTTAGGATACTATCTTAATAGTTTTATATGCAAGAAATTGATATAAATGAATTTTATATGGGCATCAATATCAATCAAAGATAAAATATTACATGATTTTAGAAACACAAAAGAGTGAGAAGGATGAACCCCAATCTTAATTTTCCGAATTGAATCAAACAACTTTTTACTTTGCATTACTTTTACATTATTGCAAACTCATACACACAAAAATCCCAACAAACTTTGTGTTTCTATTTAGTGAATATTATACTTGAGAATTCAATTGTTCCTTGTGGATGCGATATTCGTCTTTAGGGACAAATTATTACTTCAAACACAATACACTTACCGTAAAAAAAGTCACCAGTTGTTCACTTACTATTTAGTCATAAAGGTTAAATTGAAATCAAATATGATTATCTATATATGAATTCCATCAAGTTCCCTTGCAGTAATTGATTTCTCAAGTTATTAAAACAAAACTTTTCCCTTAAGCTAAAAAATTAGTTCAATAACAAATTCAAATATATTTCTAACTTTCAAAGCCATAAGATGATTTGATTACACTACAAGAAAAAGTTGATTTAACTGCAAAAAAAAAGGCGAAGGTCTTAGGTCGACACTAAATAGTGTCAAATAAGCCTTCGCTATTAACAAAATTCAAATAAAATGTGAGAAAGTGTGGGTTATACCCACGCAAACTTTAATAAAAAAATAGAAAAAGGCTTGCGTGGGTGAAACTGCCACTATTAAAAGCATAAAAATAATAAAAATTTAAAAGTTTGAAGGTTTAGCCCTCGCTAAACGTTTTAAATTAAATTTAAATAAATAATGAAACTCTGAAGGTGAAGCCCACACAAACAATTAATTTTTATTTATTTGAAAACTTCTTAATTGTTAAGGTTTCGAATATTTTAAGAAAATTTTAAACCCTTTTCAGAGCGAGCGCATTTCCACGAGTGAAATTAATGCGAGTCATCGTTCATACAGGGAGAAGTCACCGTTCATAGCGCTTGAGCTTGAGCAGCGTGCCACCGTCGTTCATACTGGGAGTAGTCACCGTTCATAGCGCTTGAGCTTGAGCAGCATGCCACCGTGATGGAGTAGTCGTGCCACCATGAGAACGCAAACGAAGTCTCCGCGGTTTTGCCCTAGGTTTTCATCTCGATTCCTTTCTTTCTGTGTTGTGTGTAATTTTATTTTTGATTCCAACTCTCGATTTTGCCCTAACATTGTATTATTGATTTTCATTGATTCTCGCCCTAACACCTTATTTCAGTGATTTAACATTAATTTAAATTTTGCGTGCATCTCCATGACAGTCCAACTCAACAAGGTCATTGTATAAGTTGTGGTGAAGGTAAACTTAATGTTGTTGCTAGAATCATAAAATCCACCAGTAAGATTAGTCTTAGCCGAATCCCCATCTTGTAATCCTGAATCTCCTCGAAATTTCACTGGACTGTTGGTGGGACATCTTCCAATACACATTTACAAAATCAGGTTCATTATTTATTACTTTTGATCATAATTTTTTATTTGAAAAACTTTTGATGCCATGCTCTGTTTGGATTATCTATTTGTATTGCCAAAGATGTCAACTAGCATTTATTTCTAGCAAATAAATCAATAAAGAAAGACTATCAGCAATAAACCACATCAGAAAATAGAACAATGATCACAATCAGTATACCATTATTTATAGAACAACCATCCACAGTTGTCTCCACATACTAATGCATCATTCTCTTTTAGCTGCCTTTTGTAGAATTCAATTAATTGAGTATTTCATGATTCATCCTTGTATGTATCAAAGGTTTTGTGTGATTACAGAATACCATGATTTTTTTTATAATTTCAAATAGCTTATGGGTTGTGTTTGGGCCTATAGATAAAATGAATGAGATGAGAAAGAAGAGAAGTGAAAGTAGCTAAGAAAAAGATTGTCACAAAAATTAGAGGTGTAAGGAAGTGTTCACATAAAAAGCATAATGAATAATAGAAAATACAAAAACATGAAATAGTATGGTATTCAAGCAAGCATTGGAGCCATTTATTACTGTCCTCTTTTGGCATATCTTGTTTTATGCAGCAAAGCATCTTCAACAACCTTAAATGGAGAATCAATAACCTTAATTAATATTCAATTAATAAATTAATCATCATGGATTTAAGATGTGAATGAAAAGGTGTTAGACACAAATTATACCCTTTACAAAACTCAAATGGAAGATATCATTTTGGTTAAAGGGTTATTTATTGGATTCTTGTTTGACCATTTATATCATAACATTGTAAGAGATAATAGTTATAATACAATGTATGAGTATAAAAAAGACTAACATTTAATCTTGAATATGTTAAATATTCTTCATATTATTTTAAAAGAAAACATACCATAAGGGTATGACAGTTAGTATGCAGAGTAAATTAGTCTAACGATATTAAATAAAGCAAATTGAATAGTAAGATGTTGCCATTGGTTTAACAATAAACATATTTGTTGGTGCCCAAAGAACTAAATGTTGTACATATTTTTTGCTCACCAACACGTCCATCTACAATTTAGGGGTCCCCCTGTTTTTATTACTTTAGGGATTCCTCAACTGACAAGCAATGCAACACTGGCCTTGTCTCTGCTTGATATAACTTCTTAGTTTTGTTTTTTTTGGACACTATTGGTGGCATTATTATGGAGAGAAGATTGCTATATTTGGATCTGTTGAAGAAAAAAATAAAATGAACAAAATAAATCATATATTCTCATAGAAGAATTTGGCTTCTAGTTTCTATCTAAACTAGCTAGTTTTGCCAATAAGTATATACACACATACAGCTGGTTCGGAAACAAGGCTGAGAAATTTGGAGAACATGATCTTATTTGTTGGTATATGATTATGAATAATTCTTATTTGCAAAAATTTTAGGCTGACAACTAATCATATTAACTATACCGTTGCTTTTATTTGAGTTTAGCTTTCACTCCCACAAATATAAGCCTTCAAATATGCTGCAGAAAGTTAGAAAATAATCTTTGTATAATAATGTATATGGTGTGTAAACTAAGAGATACAAAAGTGCCATTATTGTGAGACTGTCTAGTTAATTACTAATGTAACAAAGATTTTCAGAAAAGAAAATAATAATCTCCAAAGGTTGATATATTAGTAAATCAATTTGTTTCATATAACTAAACTATGTTATTAGCTACACTACAGATTATTTGACAAAACAATTATTTTAATAAGAAAATTTCTTGTTATTGGTTGTGTTGGTGAGTTGGGTCACCATAGCTCATTGGAATTGATTTGGGTTGATATTCCACTTGATTGCTGCGAAATCTTTTTATGTGAGATTCTGTAAAGGATACATATGTTGCTTACTACAATGTTATTGTCATTGTTATGTGTTACTTTTCCTCAATACAATACCATTGTCTATATCACGCGTTTAGACTAATAAGCAAGGATACATAGATCCTATCATCTTATATGATTCCAAACTTTTATAAGCAAGCTAATTAATTTCTCTTTTTATGATAATAATCCTTGTGTGATTTTAAAAAGTCACTATTAAATCTAACTATTTGACTTACCTCTTCAAATGCATGCAATCTGTTATGAGCTTAAGTTTTACAAGAGTATTTTTTTAAAAAAATTATGACCCACTCCACTTTTCTTTGACGGTGTCATTTCAAGACTGTGTATCAAATCACGATTCCAAGTACAAAAGTAATGCTAACATATAAAAAGAAGTTTCAAGATGATGAAAGAAAACTAGAGAGAATTTTAAGTGAAACCATGTCTAGGTAGAAATGTAGAAGATACGGCTATTGGCTACACTTATAGGCATTCACTATAGAGCATTTATTCTACAAATAAAATGTTCATATTCTTTTTCTGTTTTCATTTTCTCAACAATTAGACAAAGAAAACATAAAATTTATGTGAAAAGTTTATATAATTGGATGTAGAATTTGGACCAAACTCATTCAGAATGTACTTATGTGACCATTTGACCAGATTCACTTATGTCATTTATCTCTGTCATAGCACTGCTATAGTTTCTTTCTAATAACTTGAAAATATGGTATAGAAGTTCTGGAGAACCCTCTTAAACTTTTCTTGAATGGAGCATTTGCTTGTTTGGAGAATGATCAAATGATCTTGTTTTGTGCTTCTTTATTGTAGGATGGACGCCGAGTACATGTGATTGAAAGGGATTTGAGTGTACCTGACAGGATCGTGGGTGAATTGCTACAACCTGGGAGATATTTGAAGTTAATTGAGATGGGTCTTCAGGGTAAGCAACCTGAAAATATGACAGGGTTTTAATTTTCATGTAAAGATTGTTAGACCATCCATTAAATAGAAACCTAAACATACAAACACGCAATTATCCTAGGAAGAGAATTACAATAATAGGAATAGAAATGGGAATTATGGAAAGGGTTAATTACCAATGGGAGATTGCAAAAAAGGAATTAAATTTGGATAGACAATGAGAGTGATAAAAAGATGAAACAGAGTTTGGTTTCACATGAAGATCAATGATTTGTAGCCTGACCATTCAAAGGAGGAATTATAGAGATATAAGTTGGGGACCCACCCATAAGAAAAATAGTGTATGAGGCATGATATAGTATCCCTCTCACACCACCTGAGTCTGCATTTTCTGGTTATTAACCATCAATTACCATTATCATTATAATAATAAAAATGCTCAAATTAAGTTAATAATATATTATTACTATTAATTAGTATAAAGTTATGGCCATAAAAAATATCCAGGTTTTAATTATTATTTTTCATGTATGGTAAAAAGAACTACATGTATTATTATGTGATTTCTTTAGTAGATTTTAAAGGCGTGGTTAGTTTATGAATGAAAGTATGGTATGTGCACAGTGCATGGTTAGGATTCTCCATTGTCATCACGGTTGGTTCTTCAAACCACCAATTTTGTATTGGATATTGTGGAAATTTGGTTTATGCATTGTTTATAAAGTAATTTGCTTCAAGTTACTGTTTATAAAGTAGCTTTTTCTCTAAACAAAATTTATGGGGAAGAGGTTCTTGTAAATAGAATCTTAGGCTCGAAGGTTCTAGTAAAACGTCATAATAATAGTTAATAAAAAATAAAAATAGCCTACAAAACTAAACTCACCCAAACCTATTCATGGTTTAGGTATCTTAAAAGTGAAAGAATTCACGGTTTCTTTCATTTGTCTAATGATCAATTCATTCTTGATCCAACATGTGTTTCATATTTTGGTAAAAATATCCTTACTATCAAGTTCATTACAAACTGAATTGTGATATGGCATGATAGTTTTGTTTGATAATTCTTATATATCACTACTCATAGAGCGGTGTAATATTGGTTAATAATTTATTCACTACTATATACATATATTCTATGCAGAAAAATGGATCGAAGTTGGATGTATGAATGACTTGATCCTTCAAGGAGACTTAGCAAACAATTCATTACTGGAGTGAGTGAATTTGTTTCAAAGGCAATAGATCAAACTTTTTATACTTTAGAAGGAGGGATAAGGTGTCCTTGCATAAAGTGTGTCTGTGAGAAAATTCTTCCATCATCACATGTGAGGGCTCATTTGCTACGATATGGTTTTAAACCTAACTACACAGTTTATGCAACGGCTATTTTTATCACATTGACCATTGGCAATTGACTATTGACCATTGGCAATTGACTATTGACCATTGACCAAATTGTTGTATACCAGGTAGAGAGAAACAAGTGGAGAAGACAGGTGGTTGTTCATACATTCTTTGTCATCAAAAAAATATTTTTTCTTACTCATAGAAAAAACAAAATTTTCAAGACAAGTAATAAGTATAAAGAAAAAGTTATAAATAAAACCTATTTTAGTAAGAAAAACATTTCTTCATCATCAAATTGCTCCCTAAAATAAATGTATCTTTAATAATTATATTAAAAAAAATAAATTGGTAAAAAATAGGATAAATGCAATAAGAAAGAGAGAAATAAAGTAATTTTAAAATTGATTT
>Ga0123341_1007305_pt1 | contig 10060 bp, 10 predicted proteins | sample Turbeapinknodule_FD_89959 | JGI IMG/M metagenome (GOLD analysis project Ga0123341, IMG submission 89959) | Root nodule microbial communities of legume samples collected from Mexico - Turtle bean Mexico pink nodule | ecosystem: Host-associated > Plants > Roots > Nodule | place: Mexico: Nepantla...
AAGTCAAAGGTCAACGTATGGTGGGGCCCCTCGAGGGACCCAAGGAAGAAAGTCAACGAATTGACCGCTTGAGGCGTCGCCAAGATGGGGCGTCGCCAAGGTAAGGCGTCGCCGAGATGAGGCGTCGCCTAGGTGAGGCGTCGCCAGGACGAGGCGTCGCCTGGGGTAGGCGTCTCCAGGGTTAAGGCATCGACAGTGCCGCCCCCCGATACCCATGGGTAGGAAAAGACCGTGGAAGGGGCGACACCGCAAAAGACCTCAGCACCTCATAACAGTAATAAAGAGAAGAGGAAGGTAGCTTCAAAGCCATAGTTCTAATACCAAAAGGAGGTAGCCTGACTCGTGAAGTACCAATGCCACCGCTGGGAGACCCTGGGGCTGATACGACCCATGAGAGGGCCACGCCCAGGGGAGAACCACGTGCATCGTACGAGAGAAGGGTAGATACACTCCCAGGGCGAATGACTAGAGGCTGGGGCGCATGAGTTGGCACCCAGAAAGTCACCCCCTGCGCCAAATGCACTTTGAGGAAAGAGGGCTCAGACAATGAATAACCCTAAGTGGGGCTACGGCACTATGAGGCCCTCTACGTAGAGCAGCGATTAAGTCAGAAGGACACGTGGCAATAAGCACTGAAACATCAAGGGTTTCCTGAAAGTTCGCTAAGGTACGCGTTCATTTAGTTTACGTATCAAAGGTTTCAAGGCACATTTTTATATACTTTCAATGCGCTTTAACGCGCTTTAAATGCGGGAGGTGTATAAAAAGGGGCCTTGGGAGGTTTGAAAGGGATCCGAGTTTTAACCTAATTCTCACAGTTTACACAGAGCCAAAAAACCCTAGTAGTTTCACGGCGCACCCATTGTACGCACAGACAATTAGGGCAACACAGTATTAGTTACTCAGTATTTTCGACCACCTTCAGAGCATCCAGTCACGGTGTTCCATTACGGAGGTGTGTCCCCTTTGATGTTTCTCGCTAGCTGACTTGATCGTCGGAGTGCAAACGGCCGCGAGGGCGCCCCTTTTGTTCACTTCTTTTCAGTTACTCACAGACGGAGCAGAACGAAGGTCCCCTAGCTTGTGAGGACAAGCCACGCATAAAGACGACCCTGGTCAACCGACGGGAACACTTCACATCTACTTAACACTTGTTAAGTTAATGTCTAGTGAGAATTTTCCTTAGACTTATCACCTTAATTCCTAAATCAATCTTAATTCTAATTCTAAAAGTGTAACCTAAATGAATCAACCTAAAATCAACTCACATCATGTGGTATCAAGAGCTATGGTTGTGTTAATCTTTTTGAGTTGATTTGGCACTTTACATTCAAGCAATTTATATTTCTTGCGATTTTAATTCCTTCTCTTTTCATTCTTTACTTCCAAGTACCTTTAATTTCTTGCTCTTACTTTCAAGCAACTTTAAAATTTAGCCATTACTTTCTTGTTTTTATTTTTTTCTCAGCACCTCTTTTATTCATTAGCATTTCTATTTTCGCTTTGGAATGTTTACATTGTTGTCCAAAAAAAATTTATTACTCTAGTGATTGTGTCATATGTTCTTAAGTGTTCTAGGTGTTATTACTTTGATTCTACTTACTTGTTTTTAATTGTGAAATTTACACATTACTTAGAAACTTGTTTTAGTAAAAGTTGATGTTAAATTCCATACATATGATTTCATGTGTTCAATTATATTGAATCCACCAAAATTTTTGAGAAAATTGAATGTTCTTGAAATTGTGCATGATGCAACCTACACTCATTCTTTGCCATTAGTCACATTTGGATAAAAAAAAATATACAAAACAGCAAGCTATTTTAAAAACAAAAACAGTAACGCTTGGTTCCTAAAAGTGACGTTAAATTTTTTTTACAAGGCATCTTTGGTTAACCTTTGTTCAAGAAAATCATTTTCACACCTATTGATTCAACTTGATTGGAAAATTGTTTTCAACTTTGTTGAATATTTTATCCTTTTGCTTTAGCACTTTTCTATTTCCAAAGTTTCATAGTTAAAAGTTTAGTAAGGTTCTTTGAGTCTTCTTTTGTGCTTTTCTTGATTGTTTTCTATTCAAAGTTTTGTCATATCTCTTTTCCAACTTTGGTTTAGCCTTTTATTGTTTTAAGCTTTTCTTGTTTGTCTTTTCTTCTTTTCTCAAGTTTTGTGGTGAATTGCCTTTGAGAAACTGTTGAGGCTTTGTCATTTTTCACTTGAGAGTTGCTCATACCACAAGAGAGACCTTGGCTAAGGAAAGAAAATTTTCTTAGAGTGTTTGAGTGTTTTAATTTTATTTTTTTGCCTCAATCTTTCTTGTGTTTTCTAACTTCTATTCTTAACTTGTTCGTTACTTGTGTTTCTTGTTGTTTGTTGTTATGGATCATCTTTCAAGTGGTGAATCATCTAAGCCAAAATATCCTCAAAAATATTTCCTTATTGGAGAATTGAAGGAAGCTAAGCGCACCATTGGACAAAAAGAGGAAGAGATGAGACAAATGGAGGAAAGACTCCAAAGGCTAGAATTGGCCTATGAAAGACCCCACCATGGAAGAACACATCATCAAAGGCATGAATCAAGAAGTTCTCAAAATTATCATGGACATGAAAAAGAAGCCGAATGGAGGATGCACAATTTTGAAGATAGGCGTCAACATGTGGCAAAGCCTTATTTACCATTTGCAAAATTGCCTAGTTTTAGTGGAAAAGATGATCCCAATGTATATTTAGGTTGGGAGGCTAAAGTAGAACAAATTTTTAATGTACATTAGGTCCAAAATGACCAAAAAGTTAGGTTAGCCTCATAGACATTGGGCTAAACAAGAGACCAACTGTGGTCTCTTGGGAGGATTTGAAAGAATGCATGCGCGCTAGATTTGTGCCTCAACACTATAGGAAAGAACTTTTGATGAAGCTCCAACGACTTCACCAAGGAATACAAAGTGTGGATGCTTATTTTAAAGAACTTGAAACAATTTTAATCAAGATTGACATGCATGAAAGTGAGGAATCAAAGATGGGTAGATTTGTAAGTGGCCTAAGAAGGGATATCCAAGATGTGGTAGAATTGTATGAATATTCTTCTTTAGAAAAATTGGTTCACCTTGCCATCAAGGTAGAATCCCAAATTTCAAAGAAAACTTCTTTTAAAAAATCTCACAATGATGGCTTTTACCACTCTTCTTGTTAAAACAAAAAAAAAACTTCTTCAAATTTTCCCTCAAATTTTAAAGAGTCCACTTACAAAACTAGAGAGTTTAGACCTTCACCTTCCACTCCTAAATCTCCAACTAAAACTTCAAGTAGAAAATGCTTTAAATGTTTAGGCTATGATCACATTGCTTCTAATTGTCCTTAAAAACACAATATGAGGATGCATGATGGGGTAGTTCTAAGTGATCATAGTTCTCAACACTCTAGGTCTCCCAAATCTTCTAGATCCCAAGTGAGGAATAGAGTAGGAGTCCATGTGAAGGTGACTTATTAGTGGTGAGATGAATGTTAGGACAAGTTCTGAAACCCTTTGATGAAAGTCAAAGAGAAAATATTTTCCATACAAGATGTTTGTCTTATCAATGATAAATTGTGTTCTTTAATAGTGGATAGGGTAGTTGTGTGAATGTGGCTAGCACAAGAGTAGTAGATAAACGTGGCTTGTCTACTATCTCTTGTGCCAAGCCCTATAAGCTTCAATGGCTAAGTGAAGAAGAGGAGATCATAGTCAATAAACAAGTCCTCATAGCCTTTTCCATTGGCAAATATAAGGATGAGGTCTTATGTGATGTTGTACCTATGGAAGCTACTCATATTCTTTTAGGTAGGCCATGGTAATTTGATAGAAAAACTATTCATGATGGCCTTAACAACGAAATTACATTCAATTTCCATGGGCATAAGGTCACATTAAAATCTCTCTCACCAAAGGAAGTCCATGAGGACCATATTAAGATGAAAGAAAAGTGAGAGATTGAAAAATAAAAAAAGAATTCCAAGAGAAGCCTTCTCATTTCCCACCAAGAGGTAAAAAAGGTAATGCTTTCCCAAAAAATATGTTTATAGGTATCCCTGGGACCCTTGAGAGTGAGTTGGTGTTAGATAATCCTCATTGTTTGGCTAATTTGGTAAAGGAATTTGATGATGTTTTTCAAGACCCCCCAAAAGGATTACCTCCTATAAGGAGCATTGAGCACCAAATAGATTTTGTACCCGGTGCTTCTTTACCAAATAGGCCTGCATATATGACCAATCCAACCGAAGCCAAAGAAATTCAAAAACAAATAGAGAATTTAATAGCTAAGGGGTGGGTGCAAGATAGCATGAGTCCATATGCTATGCCTGTGATTCTTGTCCCTAAAAAGGATGGAACATGGAGGATGTGTACGAATTGTCGCGCAATAAATAACATAACCATCAAGTATATGCATCCTATCCCAAGATTAGATTACTTGTTGGATGAATTAAATGGGTCTAAAATATTTTCCAAAATAGATCTTAAGAGTGGTTATAACCAAATCCAGATTAAACCGGGGGATGAATGGAAAACCGCCTTTAAGACCAAATTTGGTTTATATAAGTGGTTAGTCATGTATTTTGGCTTGACTAATTCTCCTAGTACCTTCATGTGAATCATGCATCATGTTCTAAGGCCTTTCATTGGCAAGTTTGTAGTGGTTTATTTTGATGACATTCTTATCTATAACTTGTCTTTAGAGGATCATAAATTGCATGTTAGGCAAGTATTAGAAACTCTTAGGAAGGAGAGTTTGTATGCTAATCATGCTAAGTGTATGTTTGCACTAGATCATATAGATTTCCTAGGGTTTGTTATAAGTTGAAAAGGGGTGAATGTAGATAAAGACAAGGTTACAACAATTCAACATAGGCCAACACCCAACAATGTTAATGAGGTACAAAGTTTTCATGGACTTGCTAGTTTTTATAGGCAGTTTGTGCAAAACTTTAGTACCATTGCCACACCTCTAAATTCCATAGCAAAGAAGAATGTGGTTTTTAAATGGGGACAAGAACAAAGAGAAGCTTTTGAAAGTTTGAAAGAAAAATTTACTAAAGCCCCTTCTTGGAGAGAGATGGGGAAAACTTTTCACCACACGACTTTATTTGTTGTGTAGAGATTCATCTGCGACTTAAAAATGTTCAGGTGCTCATCTGGATTTGTGGAACCATCGTAGAGGTTGATAGTTAGTCCTTCCATTTGGAGGGGAGTTGTTCTTCCATTATTTCATCCGTAAAAGGATGTCCTTTCGAGTCTTCATCAACATCTGCCAGGGGTCACTCGATGTACCTGGAACTCTGATTTATCTATGTTCGAGACTGTTGTTCTCATTCAGGACCATCGAGTCATTGCTTCAACTCTTTATTTTGCCCCTTAAGAAGGCGTACCTCTTCTTCATTCTGACGTCGATCCTCTTCATTCAGCCGTTGATCTTTAATGCCTTTTTGTTGTATCTCCTCCATTTGTTATTAGAGGGTTTGGATCAGTGTGACTTGCTCGTCTGAGACCCAATCGTTGTTGGTATTGTTCCTTGTTAACACCACTGTTGCTAGTTTGTAATTGATGTTGAAATTTACTACTATCTCGGCCCCACGGTGGGCGTCAATTGAACCTATATAAGCAAAGAGGGCTTAGATAGTACCTGAGACTGGTCGTACAATTGATGATGTGTCGATGATCCTTTGAATCCTTCCTTTGAGTCTCCTTCCACAAATGCTAATGTTTGGTCAGGTTGACTTGAAAAAGGCACTTTGACGATTAACTAAGTATCCTCGTGTATGGTAATTGATAAAAGCGTACTTTACCCCTCCACAGAGGGTTTATTTATAGTGTTTAATCATAGGTCCTTATTGTGATGGGCCAAATTAATCAAATGTTGGTTGTTAATTGATTTATAGCATGATTCCTTGTTTATAGGGAGGTATATGGGTATATTAAAAGATGTAAAGAATATTTGTACTATCTTTTAGTTAATCAGTATCTAGCTGATTTGTCGGAGATATTTTTTGCACATTTCGATATAAGAACGTGACTCATTAAGTGTTATTGTTGTTGAAGATGGGAAGCTTTGATGTGCCAAATCCAAGTGAAGCCTGAGGTTGGGTGATGTTTTAGGTTTAGGGTTTAGAATCTTTCTAAGATTAGTTTTGAATCTCAGACAAAGCTCATTTCAATCAGTTTTAAAGATTAATGTGTTTTTCCATGCAAAGGGAAAAACAACCGATTAAAATGTCGAGATAATCGGTTGTTTGTAACTTAGCAGGAAAATAATGTTTTAAAATTGTTTTATAACTAACAAGAGCATTCATCTGGTACATTTGTGATTTTAACCGATTCAATGTGTGTGCTTGTAAGAGTTTTTTGAAAATATGTTTTTAACTGATTTTCTCCAACGTTAGCATTTCAAGTTTTATAAATATGTGTTTGGTTCAAACGTTTAAAAAAAGATGAAAGTGATTTAGATTGATGTAACAGAAACCTTTTGATACTCTGAGTTGAGACTAATTTGAGAGATTACCAAAACTGTTTGTGAAAAGGTTTCAACCAAGTTTTTAGCAAGATTGCCTTGTGCTTTGTTGTCTTTGAAAGAACTGATCAATAGTGTGCTAGTGTATTGTGTCTTACCAGGTGTTTTCTAATCATGTTCAAGTTTTTGTAATTGTTCATGTAACATTTATGTATAACTGTGTAAAATCCTGTAAAATTAGTGGGATTCTGGCTTGAGGTGATTGTTGTGTGCAAGAAGGGTGAGTAGGTTTTGTGGGATTCAAAGTCACCTTGTTGTGTGTGGTGTTTGTGTAATCTGCGATTGATTGCATAGTGAAAACTCAGTGGTTTGACTGAGGACTGGATGTAGCTTTGTGATTGAGTGAACCAGTATAATCTCTGTGTGTAATTCTCTCTATCTCATCTGTTATTAAATTGTTTGTATTTTCCGCTGTCATAAACAACCGGTTAAATCGTAACTTTAACTGATTAAATTTCTGATTCCAGTTTCCGTTTGGCTATTGAATTGGTTTTCTGAGCTGCTTCTGTGTGTTGTTTGTTAAAGCTTCATTCTAAGCAAAGTATTTGAGAAATTAGTTTGAAAACAATTCACCCCCCTGTTGTAGCCATCAAACCTAACAATTGGCATCAAGAGTAGGTTCTTGAAAGTTATTCAAGTTTTTGAAAATCTTTTGATGGCTGATAAAATGCCCTTTGGGGAAGGAGCCTCAATAAATAGGCCACCTTTGTTTTGTGGAGTTAATTACCAATTCTAGAAAGTTAGAATGAAGATTTTTATACATTCAACTGACAAAGGCATTTGAGAATCAATTGAAAATAGTTCTTTTGTACCTCAAGTTAAGAAAGATGATGTTTTAGTTGATAAACCTTCATCTGACTAGACAGAGGCAGAATCTAAGAAAGCTAAATTTGATTGGATAGCTAAAAACATTATAACATATGCTTTCAGTAGTGATGAATTTTTCAGAGTTTCACAATGTAGCTCGGCCAAAGAAATGTGGGACATCTTGGAGGTCACACATGAAGGCACAAATGATGTAAAGAGAGCTGGGAAGCATGCTCTAATCGAAGAGTATGAACTCTTAAGAATGCAGAAGGGGGAATCAATATGTGATGTGCAAAAGAGGTTCTCTCATATTGTGAATCACCTTATAAGTCTTAGCAAGAAGTTTGATGAAGAGGAACTCAACATCAAGGTGCTGAAGTGTCTAGATAGAACATGGCAATCGAAGGTGACTGCCATTTCAGAATCAAAGGATCTCACCTCATTGACTATGGCATCTCTTTTCGGCAAACTAAGAGAGCATGAAATGCAGATTCAAAGGCTTGCTGTTCAAGAGAGTGAAGACAAGCATAACAATAGCATAACAGTCAAAGCTAGCAAACAAAACATGTTTCCAGTGAAAGTGAAGAGGAAAACATAAACTTGCTATCAAGAAAATTCAGCAAGTTCTTGAGAAAGAAACAAGCTTCTAAAAGGTATGACTCAAAGAAACCTAGTGAATTCAATTCTAACAAGTATACCTGTTATGGTTGTGGTGAACAGGGACATATTAGCTGAATATCCAAATAGTGAAGTCAAAGAAAATGGAGACTTCAAAAGGGAGAAGAAGGGAAAAGAAAAGAAAGCTTATATAGCATGGGATGACAATGATGTCTCATCCTCAAACTCTTCAGATGATGAGGAAGCTAATTTGTGTCTTTTAGCATCAGTAATAAGTAGTGTGGATTCTACTTCAACAAGTCAAGGTACCACCTATGATCAATTGCTAAATGCTTTTTCTGAAACTCATGTTGAAGCCAACCGATTGGCCCTTTCTCTCAACAAGTTGAAAGGATTAAACAACTGGTTAGAGAATAAGGTTAAGGATCTTGAGAAAGAGTTGTACAACACCAAAGAAGATTTAGAACATCTGGATTTAATCTACAAGAATTCTTCTTGTAGTTGTGAAAATTGTGAACTTCTTGAAGAAAAGATTTGCTATCTTTTGAAAACCTTGGACAAGCTTACAACTGGAAGGTCCAACTTTGAAGATGTTTTAGCATCACAAAAATGTGTTTTTGGAAAAGCAGGTTTAGGATTTCATCCCCAAAGAAAAGAGAAAAGAATTGCAAAACCTTTTTCAAATTTTCCAGAAAAACAATCGGTTAAAAAATCGTTTCAAAGGTTGTTACATGCTTCTATTTCATGAAGAAATGCCATTATGTCAAGTATTGCAGGTTTCATAAATCTTTTGTACCTAAAGGCATCTATAAGTGCATTCCAAGTTGTATTGTCAATACAAAAGATAAATCTAACACTGAAGGTCCCAAATTCTTCAAGGGATCAAATCTTAAGATTTGAGAAAGTTCTTTTTTGCAGATTTCTGATTTCTTTTGAAAGGTTCAGCAAGGACTAGATGTTCTGTACTTGTCAACATATCAGGATCTTGTGCTTATTTCCTTGAGCTTCTGTAATTAGAAAATTACTAATCTAGGGATTTAAACTCTTATTCTTTGTTAAGAGCTATCAATGTACGAAATTCAATTCAATATGCTTCTTTGTGTCTCTATGAATGATTTCTATGTGCTTCATCTTCTCTGTATATGTTTTATAGCTTGCATTTATTTGAAAACCTAATAATTACATGCAACATGTGTTTCTGGTTTAAAATAATGTTTTCTTTCAAAACAGAAATTTAACTGATTATTTCCTCGAAACAACCGATTATTTTTGTCAGGTAAGCTTTGGATGAATCTGTTTTTTATTTTTTATTTTGGGTTTTGTGATTCTATTAAACCTAATGACGTGTATGGTCAAACTTGTTTTAATTGATGTTTGAGTACAGTTTAACTCTGGTACATTAGCTTTTAATAGATCAGATCTCTACCTATCTTGAAAATCAAATTTGTCTTAAATGCTTGGTCAAATATCACATGTGAATATGTACTTTCAGATTTGATTGACTATGTCATCTTTATTGTTCAGATTTGATTCGATTTTGTGTTGAATACGTTCAGCTTTGACCAGGGGTTCTCTGCTATAAAACCCAATGCATTTAGCTACAGTTTTCACTCACAAATAACCGGTTAAACTAGAATTGTTATTTCTCTCTTCAACAGTTTTCTTCGCAGAAAATTTTTCTGATTCAAGCAATGGTTGGAACTCCTCCATCTGCAAAGAGAATGAAGTGCAGGGGTGTCAAAACTTCAGGAAAGCTTGAAGGTTGGTTTGTAGGGGATACCAATCTCATCAACAAGTACCTACTAGAGACTAGTAGAAAAAATGTGAATACTCCAAAGGTTGTTTCTGTTGAACTAAGTGGGTTCAAGCTTTGAAGAATCCAAACCCTTTGAAGGATGATGAAAGGCTAGTTGTGCTTGATGTTGCTGAGTTTTCTTTTAGATAGGATCTGGGGTAGATTTAATATGTAATGCACTCTTGATTGAATCCAAAGCATAGGCATTCTCAATCTTTTTAAAAAGAAAAGTGTTTTTCAAACTAAGTGAAAAACAACCTGTTGTTTTGTCGAAACAACCGATTGTTTTATACTTAGGTG
>Ga0123341_1007306_pt1 | contig 10059 bp, 9 predicted proteins | sample Turbeapinknodule_FD_89959 | JGI IMG/M metagenome (GOLD analysis project Ga0123341, IMG submission 89959) | Root nodule microbial communities of legume samples collected from Mexico - Turtle bean Mexico pink nodule | ecosystem: Host-associated > Plants > Roots > Nodule | place: Mexico: Nepantla...
AAACCAATCATGAAAAACACCTTCTTGCTCCTAAAAAAATCTGAAACAACATACTTGTGTATATAAATATTTATTATTAATTTATATGATAAATATTTATTATTTATTTATATAATTTATCATAGTTATAGTGCTGTGTTACATAGATTTCAATCTTTTACCTCAAATAAGCATAAATGATCCAAATGCTAGTTTTTTTAGTTTCGGTGTGTTTTATTTTTCTCTCTCCATAATGTAAAAGACTAAACTGATAACTAATTTTCAGAAATTAATATATGAATTACTCAGATAATACCAAACCGGACAAAACTGCGAATTAAAGTAATGAGTCAACCGTTTGCATATTTTTTTTGAAAAAAAATAAAGCATGCTGAATAAAAAAATTAAACCTGTCGACTGGTACACATAAAAAAAGATATTCGTAACATCACTTTATTTTATTACCAGAGAAGTGCACAGATACCAAACCAGATCACAAAGATGGTTCTATAACTTGTGATTAATGATTAATCATTACAAAAAAAATCAGAGTAAATGCCTACATGACTGCATCCTAGGAAGCCAGAGCTATATTATGTGTGTATGTGTAACCCCAAATAACCAATAGATAAACTATGATGGATTTCTTTTTACAAAATTAGTCTAATCATTCCCTTCCCTAATCTCTTCCCATTTTCCTACTCTAAGAAAGAAAAAGAAAAATTAGAAAGTGAATATTCTGTTACAGATGCCGTCTCCCATTACTGTTGGTCTAAATCTGTCACACCAGCATAGCCATGGGAAAATGAGCCAGAATATTGTTGCTGGGTCAAATTATCAAGCAAATCCAGCAGTTATAGCCACTAAATTGGATCCCACAATTTGTCATTGTGTTCCTTCTTCTACTTTTGTATATATCCTTTGCACATATTTGCCAACAGTCCAAGACAGACAAGAATGGATCAATTTTCATCCTCTGTTAAGGAAGCAAAGGAAAAAGGCCTGAACTTGCATCCATCACCATGGTAAAATTTATTCTGAAATTCCACCCAGTGAAGACGCAAGGCGTGAAGAAAAGCACTGAGACTCTCCATCATTAATAGTATAAAGGCAGTTGCAAAGGAAAAGACAGCTAGCCCCACTAACCGAACGACAAGATTGTCATACCTGTTATAATTGCAACCAGCGATGACATCAACTATTAAATATTAAAAACTGATACTAAAAATGATAAATGCCAAAGGGAATGCAAACAAGCACATGTTATATCTTCACAACTCCTAATCAGAGGCTCATCAGAAGTTACACTAATTTAAATTTGCAAGTGGCTCGTGCAAAATACATTGAAGGCTAAACTGGTTTAATTAAGATAAATTTGTCAGCCATATTCACATGATCTGTTCAAAATTACTCTGCACCATTAAAATACCTTACTGACTTATCCCCTTATTAAAAAGTTTCTAACTGTCAGCAAAAATGTTGCCATTCCATACCATGATCTCAATCTAGGAATAATATTTAAAATCTGTAAAGGTTACTTGCAAGCTATCAAGAAAATACATCAAAACTAATGTTTGCTATTGCCATCATAGATCAAACATAAAACAGTACTTCAAAATAAATAAAAAAATGAAACAATTTTTTGATAAATATAAATGATCCTATTTATTGCAGGCACCCTTCCTCTGTGTTCACACAAAAAAAAATATCACCTCTTCCTAATGTTGTATCTAGAGTTTTCTCTGCTCAAAGATAAAGTTCGGTTTTGTGGACTATGAAAACCTTCCTTTATTTGCTTTTCATGATAACCATTCAGACAACTTTAATTATAAATTATATTGTTTTCAGTAACAGGATGCACATTGGTTGGGGAGGGGGATCGAAAATAATAAAGGAAATAGTATGTCATACTAAATATTATGAATCAAACTCACCCCCAAGCAAGTAACAGGACTTTCTCATAAAAAACAGTAGAAAGTTCTGAGTGAGCCAAGCTGCATCGTGGTAAAAAATATCAACCAAGGATTAATATTTTTTATAAAATAAGGACCCAAGACAATGAGTCAATCATAGCTGACCAAACCTTAATGCCCAAAGTCGTAGATATGAGGCCGTATTTGAAACTGAACCTAGAACAAACTCAATGGAATGAATCATTTGGTGAACGAAGACCTCTGTGAAATTGAAGTCATCGTCATGTTGCCTGGCAGAACCTGGTTCCAACTCTAGATCAACCTCAGAGGTATGTAGCACACCGTAAGTGCGTCCTTGAAATCTCTAGATTATCATAAACATAAAAGATTAATAATCTTCATAAACTCCTGGAACTTCTTTAATAAGTAGCTGCCAACAGAAGTAAAGGACGGGCAACTGTATAGCTAAAAATTGTCTGTATAGCCATCAGAGGATTAAGTGATTTGAAACTTGCATATTTTAGTCTATAGAAAAATGATCGTATGATGGACCTCATCAGAGAGAATTAAATTGACAACATGAGCAAAAATTTAGTCAAAAGGGGAAAATCAAACCAACAAGGATATGTATATAATCTAAAAATATTCACACGTAAACAAAAAAATTGGTAAACAACGTTCTCAAATTTCAAGAAATAAAATCACACACATGGGATGCGAAAGGGGCACCTCATTATGAAGCTTCTTTAGCATAAAGGGTTTCGGAAAGAGCATCCACGGCACTGCAATTACAGACAAAAGCAACAACAGAACCTGCATATCATGAACAATAACTCAGAATGAGGTAAAATAGGAAAAAGAACAATTATTAAGCAGCAAAGAAGCAAAGAAATGAATCATACTTGAAGTGGCCTTTGGCCCCAAAACAATTGATTATCACCAAGATTCTCAAAAGGGCTTAAAAACATGTATATCATTACATGATAAAGATCTGCCTGAGAGCCAGTGCACCACTTAACAATGATGAGAAGGGAAAGATACCCAAATAAACAATTAAGGAAAATCATCTGTGGCACAAACTGGTACCTAAAAACATCACGAAGAGCAAGTTACAGCATTATACTCAAAGGAAAGCAAAACATAACTGCCGGAAGAAGTTAAAAGAAAAGTGAGAACCTTATATCCAGTAAGCTGCCAAAGAAATGAGCATTGAAATAACTTAATATAATTCCCAAGTTCATGTGCACCACACCAAACAGAATGGACATCTTCATCTTGAGAGAGTTTAGAAAAGGCAGTTCTGAACGACTTCCCCGCCAGCTGGGATCCACACCAAATGGATATGGTTCTCGATATTTTACTAAGCCAGTAGTATGTGCATCCCTGCGGTGGAGATTGATAAAAAAAAATACACATCACGTAAAAGCCTGCTTAAAAACATCTTTGCAATATTTTGCAAGCTCTGACAATATAAATTTTTGAAGGAGAATGGAGTAACCAGGAGCATAAATGAAGAGGGCAATTGTGGAAGTGGATATCAATCAAATTATTCCCAGTGATGCAAATTTGAAGGAAACAATTTTAAGTAAAATATGTGAATCAATTTAAGAACTTGATTTTTCAATTGAAGAGTCACAATATCAGTCATGATGTAGATTTGAAGATAACATCTTAGAACTAGGATGTAAGTTGTGGTACATGACTTTTAAGTAGCAGAAAGATTTGAACCAACATTTGTAAATTAGCAAAAATAGAATCTTTGTAATCAAGTTGTCATTACCAGGAATTGAATGGCTGATTGTATGTTTCAATTTTTTTTTTAAAAAGGCAACCTAAAACACCAGCAACTAATGCATTGTGCATCCACATTATGGCACCCAAAAAAAGAGAAAGAATTGAAACCGGCATAAGTGTGCGAAATAAAAGATACCTGCATGTATTATCCCGGCATTTGTAAGCAGAGGCACCAAATATGTGATAAGGAACAGAGAAGAATTCATTGTATATTAACCCACAATAAATAGAAAATAGTGACATCAAAAGTAGCACATAGCGCCCACCAAATAGCATCTCCATAAAGCTTCCAAGTCGCTGGCAGTAATCAAATGGAAGAACTGTTACGCACTTTAACTCCAATAGCAAGATCAGAACAAAAAGTAAAGGAAATTGTGCAATTCTATTGCACTTGTATGCAGTACAATAGCATTATTGCCATACTGCATTTCAAGATAATCACAGTAACTATAAAAAAGTTACTTAATTATTGTTGTGTCAATCAACTAAATCTTAGAAGACACTGGATACTCAACTCTGAATATCAATATGATGATCCTACTATAATCAAATTGAAAAGATTATTGATCAAATTTTTGCATAATCCTCCCATTTTGCCACTTTATTTATATGCCAAAGTTAGAATCATATTACCTGGGTGCTAAGCTTGTTCTCACGTGCTATAAGAACCAATGCTCCCAGCAACAGGCAAATTCCATGACCCCAATCGCCAAACATCACCGCGAAAAGAAAAGGGAATATAATAGTTGTATAAACTGCTGGATTTGCTTCTTGATATCTTGCAACACTGTCCAGTACAAGGAATCATTAGGACTAGGAGTCTTTTCAGTTTTATATTATTTATTTAGACTAATATAAACTCTGGCTAGAATAAGGAGGCACGATTGACCCAACAAACTCACGTTAGGATAGACTCTAAATGACTCTGATACTATCTTAAGAAGTAAACTTTAAGTCTAACTCAATCTTACAAGACCGACTTGTAAGGTGAGGTTTGCACCCACTTATATACTATAAATTGGCTTTATCTCTAGTCGATGTGAAATCTCCAACACATACCCCTTATGCAGAGGCTGCCAACTTATACATGAGACTAGATATTTATGCGTGGTCCGATAATGACCCGATAGACCCAACAAACTCTCGTTATGATAAATTCTAAATATCTTTGATATCCTCTTAAAAATAAAGAAAATAAATATAGGATTAATATCTCTTGTATAAAATACACACATATGGTTGTTTATTTATAGATAGAAAAAATAACAGGATAACATAACAGGAATAATAGAAACTATGAGCTAAGCCCATTACATTAAACATACATTAATAAGACATTCATTGATCTATTTACATGACCTAGCACATCGCCAGCATTTCTTACTTCGAAGAAGGTAATCTCATTCAATCCATTAACATATTGTGTTGCCACAATAAACATATTAAATATTAGGCTTACCCATATGCATCAACAATTTCCTGATATGGACCTGTGAAACTGTTGGTCCTAAAATATGTAGGTGGTGATTCCAGTGCATCCATTGAATGAAATATTATGCCAACCTCAGAATTGCTGTCAAAAGTTGCACGTTGCAGTGCCTCCTGAATCTGGAAAATTGAAAGATGCAATCTCTTTAATAGATAATATAAAGAAAAGATGTTTTCAACTCCTCAAAAGTCAAAGGGTGAAGGAATTAGTGAGGATCCAACAAAATTGAGGGAGGGGGATACCTGTGTTTTTGCAAATACTGGGCACCAGCCCTCTCCAACAAGACATTTTTTGGTGACATCAAAATTTAACATATTCAGTGTATCATACACAGACTTCTCTCTTCTTACCTAACACAAGATGATAAGAATGAGAGCTGTTGGTTCATAATAAATGTCCATCCCTTGCAAAGGCTGATAAGGTATTAGAAATGCCTTACAGATACGTCACAAGGAACAAGACTGTATTTAGAAGCTAATTCTTACCATGTCCATCCATATTGTTAAAGGGCCTCCTACAGAAGCTAGAGCCTTGTTCCGATGCCTAATTCCAGCTTCCAGAGTTGCCTCTAAGTCAGCAAGACGTGCTGAAACCTGTAACCATAAACTATATTTTCTATTAGAATCATACAATCTCCATTATAATATCTAAAAAAATATCCTTGGTAACTATTGCATCTGATAATAGTTTAGAATATGATTTGAAAACCAAACACTTAAATACTCCATCCTACTACTTGATGTGAGACCTTATGCGTCCTATAATACCCAGGTCCCTATCAGAATATCTTGTATATCTCTTATATATTGATTCTTTATTCAATTAAACTAAGGAATCTAGCATTCATCTTAATATTTGTTACTGCTTTCTCTATCACAATATTAAATTCAGATTATTCAACCTCCTTTTTCACCTTTCCTTTTTTACCCTATCTAAAACCTAATAATCTAAATAAACTGAAGAAGTAGCATCACCAACCATAACACTGTTCAGCTGCTGCATTTCCTTAAATATGGAGCTCCACTTTATTTCCAGGATTATTTTTTTCTTTCAACTTGTCATATCTCTTGCCATGTTCTACTGCTATCTCTTTATACACTTGACTATTTGTCTCTCTTGGTTTAAGTCCATCTTTATACACTTGTATCTTAAAGTCAGATATACTTAAGTTTGAAGAGTTAGAATATCTAAAAATATCATATTATCATATCTCAAACTAAATTGGAGTGTTCTACATATCACTTAAGAATGGTTTCCATACTTCTTATGTTTCATGATTTCTTTCCTTATTTAATTAGTATATGAAATCTAGTAATCATTAAATTTGGGTTACCGTTTTATCAAATAGTATCACATCAAATCCATCAACTTCACATTATTTAGTCTTTTTTCTCTTCTCTCTACACCTAAACCCAATAATTTGAACGGTTTCCAACTTCCCATTTTTCAGTCAACAATAATAACATGCAATTCTATAAAGCAACATTAAGAACCGGAAGGACAATTAAAGAGCACCAAAAGAAATCCTCTTGGATTGGGAAACAAGATAGATATTAGGATAAAGTTTGATATTTCTTCTTAGAAATTTGGCTTATGGGCTATCTTTATCCACAAAACCATTTTGCAAGGAGAAACTGCCCAAGCTTTATAAGAACTACATTAGTCATATCTCTAGTTTAATGTGAGACTTAAACACATCCCCTCATGCCCAACACTGTATATCAAAACCATGGACAAATATGGGTCACCCAATAACAACATTTCCCCATGCCTAGAAGTAAACATCTATTGTAGACTAACATGAGTGATATAATGGATCTAAGATGGACTCAAATACAATTTCAGAATTCGTAATTAGGGGTTAACTCACCACACAAAATTGGCTTATATGGTAAGATGGTAAGGAGTGTCCAAGCCTTATAATGACTACATTAGTTATAATACATGATATATTTGTAGCTGATTTGGGATCTGAACAATATTATAATATTGAATTTCAGACAATTTCCCCCCACAGAAACTGTAACAGAAAAAAGTTTTGCCTAGAAACTAGAGTACACCCGGCTCCTATGCTATGATACATTAGTATGAATAATTCAAAGAGGAAAAAATGTTCTTAATCTGGGCATACATACCTCTGATGTTATTTGCCTCTGCTTACTTATATCTTCAGGGACAGGGTAACAGTTTGCACCAAATGCATCACAAATTTTCAGGATCTTTATTCTTGCTTGCTCCCCAGAGAAGAACACAACAAAGACAGTTTTCTCAACCTGAAAATAAAAACAGGAATCGGTGGTCATCAGGAAGAGCAATAATAAATTATTAGGAAAATAAACAAACTGGGCAAGGGATTGGTGAAAGTAATAGCATGTTAAATACAGATTAACAAAACTACAGCCTAATGATCAATATTCTTTAAATTGATAAGGAAGATAACCATCTCAGTTGAAATAGGATCAATGATGTGTTCATCAGCTGGTGCCTGATTGAAAAGCATATTCCCTCTTGTAGCTCGAAACAACATCCTTTCAAATCTAAGAACCTTGGATTTACAAATTATCCCACTGATAAATCTTAAACCAGATTGATTTGATGGAGCAGGCGTAATTTCCTGTGAAATAAACCATTTATAACAGCTCACTTACATCACAAGACAAAATTGAAAAAGAAATAAGAAACTAGTAACAGAATTTACACTTTATAGAGTAGAAAAATATCAACAGTAATAAGAAATGTCACAAGGAACCTGTTCAAACAAAAATGGTGTCTCAACATAGTTTCCATGTGAGAAAACATTCTCCTCCAGTTCTCGCTCTTCTGGAACAACAGCACCACGGCTTGAAACAAGAAAACTACATGCCTAAAATATGTGCACAATATTATATATCTTATAAAAATGAGACAGTATGTAGGAATTCGCTAATAAAAAAGAACAGAATTACATTCATAGTTAAAAGTAAAATATCATCTATATTTGACGCAATACATTATAATCAGAAGTATAATAGAAAAGAAGATCAATAAAAAATATCTCCAACAACTAATTCTGAGTTACATTCAAGCAGGAAAAACTATTGTAACCAAAAATAACAATGAGCGTATCAAAACTTCCAGTACTTTAAAAAGAGAATGTGCTTATAGAAATATCCATGAAAATACCTTTTCTAATACAATCTTGAACTCCAGGAGCTCATTATATGATTTCCGAAGTTTCTCACTGTTAGAGTTCATTTCAATTAGCTCATATTCATGCTCAGCAAGTTGTATCTGTTTAAAGAGAAATCCAACCAAACTCACAATGTCAGATTCAATAGTGATAAGTGATGACCGCCCATCTGAAGTTTTAAAATTGCAGACAACCAACTTAGATTTCATCATGCTATTGCTGGCAGCCAGACAACATGTATGTATCGATAACACCCTAGGACAATGATCACATATGACGGGGGAAAACCAGTGAAATAGAGAAGGACCTCTAAATCCTCCAGATGAATATCTGATTGCAAGACTGAAGGAGAAGACATTAGACCAGCTTTATTGATTTGATCCTTGAAGAATCGTAGTTTTCTTGACATTTCTGCACATCGCTTTACCTGTCAAGCAAAATGCAGTTAATATTGGTAAATAAAAAATATATATTTGGGGAATATTACCACAATCAGACCTTCTGAAGATAGATAAGAATATTCAAAGAATCTATGAAAAGCTAATATGTCTGTTGGAATATCTACAAATCTCATAATATCCTTTTAAATACCTTCAAGTATTTTAAAATATCATTGATGATCTCTTATGAGTTAGTTCCATATTTCATTATTTGTTTCCTTATTTAATAAGGATTATGGGTCAAGTATATAAAGGTTAGTAGTTTGTCTTTTGAGTCACATATCACATCAATATACATTGGACAACATATTCCGTATCCTAATCCCAATAATTTAAATAATGACAATATTTTATAAGCCAAATTCAGTTTAGTTCTAGAAAAATATAGGAAAAACAATAAAAAAAAATATATATATATATTTCCAAAAGTTTGAACCAGTTTCTTCCTTATTTTAATATGAAGTCTGGATATTTTGGAAATAAGAATCTGATCAACATGAAATAAACTATGTAATTAATAGAAATCGTTTCGTTTCTTTTCTAACTAGAAAATTGAGAACATAGCGTCATAATATCTGGTCCCATAGGAGAACCACATCAAAAAATTATACTAATGAATTATCACTCCAAAAGGTGACAAAATTAAGGGAATTCAAAATGCAACATGATTTCTAATAATTAGCGCAGTGTAGATTACCTGGTTAACAAATGTTCTCTGGAAGGGGCTTTTTTCAGCATTTAACTACGGATGAGAAAATAAAATCCATAAGAAATGCAATTATTAGTATCAGAAGAATTCTAAACCAGAAATTTTAGAATATATGGAAGCAAAGGAAAAAGTTAAAACAAACTTCGAAGATTTCCTAGCACGCACACACACACCTGAAAGTTGCCACCCAAAATATAATTTATAATAGGATACAGCAATACATATCATATTGCGAAGAAGATACATTATAGAAAATTTAATAACTTCACCACTTTTAGTTTGCCCCTGTGAAAATGTATGGGAAAATAGACCATAATTGAACATTAATATCAAAGTTTTCACATATTCATGAGTACTCAGATCATATCCACCAGGAGTCTAGACCTGAAAGAGCAAAAATTATCTACACATACAGAGATTAATTTTTACTCATAAGATCACACATAAAGAAACATCTTCTAAGGAGAGCCCTCTTTTACAAAAAAAAAAAAAAACAAACTTAAATTTAAAGTAATCATGAATAATTTTAAAAAATATGGTTCTCTCTAACACAATGTGAAGGCCCT
>Ga0123341_1007307_pt1 | contig 10059 bp, 7 predicted proteins | sample Turbeapinknodule_FD_89959 | JGI IMG/M metagenome (GOLD analysis project Ga0123341, IMG submission 89959) | Root nodule microbial communities of legume samples collected from Mexico - Turtle bean Mexico pink nodule | ecosystem: Host-associated > Plants > Roots > Nodule | place: Mexico: Nepantla...
ACTTTAAGTATAGGATTAAGGTTGTTTTAGAAAGTATATTTTAGATTTAACTCAATATCTTTGAATTCACTTGTAAAATAAGGAGGTCTATTTTTTTATCAAAAAAAAAAAAATAAAAGTAGAAAAAATAAAAGTATAATATTTTAGAAATACTCCAACTTTTATAAAGCAACAAAACCTATAAAAAGTCCATAAAACCCTTGCAAAGACCCTTAAAAAAAGGGAAATAACCCATCCAAGAAAACACAAATGACCAACATCTGCCTACCATACATTGTCCACAGAAAATCTTAAAAATGTGACACATCAAACAAACAGATTAAACAATCAAAGATCTTTTGTCCAGCTTTAAAGTACAGCACAAATTATCTTTTGCAAAGTTTTTTTTTGTCCTGCATCAAAATCTTTCAACTCCCATGTTGAGGTCTTCCTCCACTTCATCACGCCTCCACTCATGTCATCCAAGTCATTGAAACCAGAACACATGCTGCCACCATCCAATCTTCGGGCATTGAATTGCAAATTCTGCATCAAACATGTAACACTTTCCAAATATATTATAATTTGATTAATATTTAGTCATATATGACCTTCAGTACACACTCTTATACCAAGGACATATCGAATGTAGGAATAGATATTTGTAAAAACAATTTTCCAGCAAATAGCAATGAAATTAAATGAACCCATATACAACATAATGATGTTCAGAGAGTACTTTTCCATCTACATATCAACCAAAAAGACTTCCTACTGTCTATCCCATCTCTACCAATAATAAAAAAGAATAACAAGGATCAACCCTTATAAAAATATTAAATTGAATGCATACATACCAAGGGTTCTAGACACTAATAATAGAATGAGAAATTAGCTGACGGTATCTTTGATGAGATCCAGGACCAAACTTTAACCTGTGTCAGAGACAAAACTTTTTTTTTTATTATTTTTTTTATAAAAAAGCTTTCATGTTAGACATCACTATGCTACTTGACATCTCAGGTAGGCTGACACCTCAAGTAACAATAATCATTTGTCATCACATGAAAAAAGTATTATTAAAAAAAAGAAAAAGAAAGAAAATACAAAAATATGGGGGGACTAGACCAAAACCCATATGTTAACAAAAACGATACATAGGTAGACTATATCTATTAATAAAGAATTTTAAGAACAAAGTAGATGGAAGTCTATTATAACAATGAAAGGATTTTCTGTGAATAAATCCTAAATTAGCCAACTTATCAGCACACACATTCCCTTCACGAAAAATATGAGTAACCCTAAACCTGATTTTTCCACAATAATTAAGACAAGTATTCCATTGATTACGAAGCATCCAATGAACATTTGTCCTAGCAGTAAACACAGCACAAACCAAGACAGAGTTACATTCTAGCTAGACATTAGTAAGACCCAACTTTTGAGCTTCCTCCAAAGCATATATAACTCCATAAAATTCAGCAACCAAAGCAGTCTGAACGTCAAGAAACGCAGAGAAAGCTCCAATCACGAAAAATACTTTCGCAAGCGGCAAGACCAGGATAACCCCTAGCAGCCCCATCAGTGTTAATTTTAACACAGCCTGGTGAAGGAAACTCTCATCTAATAGGAAGAGGACGTAGAACTTTACCAGTACGAGTGTTAATACCAAAAAACTTAAGCACATTGAAATCAAACATATCATTCTTCATTGAAGCTTTAGACGAATTACCCACTAGACAAGTTACATCTTTAATAACGAAAATAGCCCTATAAACCTCAACCTTATCCTAAAAACGAGCATAATTCCTCCTACGTCATATCATCCAAATAGAAAAAGTTATCACAGCTAGCTTAACCAATTTAACCAACGGACTACCATCACTCTTAATAAAGCCAGAGAGAAAACTTCAGTATGAAAAGCACTCCACATTTAAATAAGCAGTTATTCTTGTGCTTCCATATCTCGCTAACCAACACAATCCACATGTTGCCCATAATAAACTAGATATTTATAAGTAGTTCAATAACGATTTGATAGCAGGTGATATGATAAGTCTATTTGATTTTGTTATGATAGACTCTGATATCACTTGTTGAGTTCTTTTATTCTAGAATATTCAATACCAAATAGTCATGAAAAATTTATATAAAAAATTATGATTATTTTCAACCAAAAAATTTGAAATAACGTGTTTGTTGTATATCTTTTTATATGTTAACTATATTTTGGCTTAATTGAAGGTTTGACCTTGGATTTTCTCTAAAATTTTATCTGTTTGTTTTTTTTATTCAGATTGGTTGGTGTTTTGAACATTTGGTTTGTCTAAACTCGTTTTAACTTTGGTTTTACCTTGCTGGTTTATGATTTTGGGATTCTTGTTTTAGAGAAGTGTGGTTGACTTTAGAGTAGTTTAATTAGTATTTTGTTGACTGACTATTTTTAGTAAGTTGTATAAGGGTTGATTCACCCCTTAAATGATCCATATTTATTTATTCATTATTGTTAATAAAAAAACAACCAGACACGTTTGTCTAAAATTCATATTAAGGTTTGTCAAAAATTCATATTAAGGTGACTTCTAATAGAAGAAATCTAATATTCATTACCCACCTTTATACACTTGTTAGTAGAAGTTTTATTTTTATTTTTTATAATCGAAAGAATGTCCCTCGATATTAAAAAATTCTCAAATATATATAAGTTTCTATAAAGATCAAAATCTTGAGCAACATTTTTGAATTTAAATATTAAGACTATCAAAGGGAAAGATGAAATATTAAGACTATCCATAGTTGGTAATCAAATGAAAGTTATTCTATAATTACTGAGAGGTTAAGAGTAATTAAGATTTTTGCTCTCTAAATATTAGGTTTGTATCCTTAGTAATAAGGTTTAGAACTAGTGAACACTCAAATAAATCCTAAGTCACGAGAATGCTTAGAAATAAATAAATAAATTATTACAATGTTTTCAACAATGGTATTTTGATGATTTATAGTCAAGTTTTTTTAATCTAACAATAAAGAATATATTAAATAAAACTAGTATAGGTACTCCAAATCATTTACAAAACATCTACATCTATACATAAAACATGAAAAAACAATTCCTTCTCACACTCCATCAACTATTATCTTTTTTTTCTTACTTTTCTTTATCATTTAGTTTACATAGTTTTTCTTTTCTTTTCACTATTTTCTCAAACAGCTTGGTAAACATTAAAAAAAAATTATCTAAAAAAAACCCATAGAAAATGAAAAATACCCATAAGTAATATTAATAAAAATTAATAATAATAATGATATTAATAATGTTATTCTTCAATACAGATTCGTAGGTGTTACTTTATAAATATTTAGATAATACATCTGGATATGTATCCATAAATATAGTACCTAGAGATATGTATCCATAAATAGTACCTGCAGATATGCATCATTCTACGTATTTATATTTGTTGATAATATTATTAATAATTAATAATTGTAATGATATTAATAATTGTTAATAATAATAATAATATTAATATTTTTAATAAAAATTATTAATATTAATACTTAATAATATTAATAATATTATTATTAGTACTATATTGTTTTTCTTATTAATATTATTATTATTATTATTACTATTAATGGTATTATTTTTATTAATTAGTGGATATGTATTGCTGAATTTTCTGACTGATATAAATTCGTGAATAATAATATATATGTTGAATTTACGTAGAGATAAATTTGTGGATAATAATTTGCTTGTAATGCTGACCTTATCAACATAAATATGTAAATAATAATTCATATAATATTAATTTATATATCAATACAAATTTGTAAATTACAATTAATTGATAATTTAAAAAAAAAATTGTAGCAAAAGATATTTGTGATCATGAATCATAATCAATTTATAAAAACTTAACATATAAATCCATAATAAAGAGTTTACCATGAATTTATCATATATTTATGGAATTATGTCTAATTTTAATGACAAAATATACTTAAAACAATAACAATAGCACACACATGATCCAATAAAAAATAAAATCAAACTTATAAAGTAAAATTTCATATAATTTTATGTTATAGTTTTAAAATATTTATAGTGAATATAAAATTTTATTCATGTTATGTACTTTTCAATGGCGTAATATTCTTGAAAACAATGAAAAGGGCAGACATGGATTATCATTGCAGCAGAACGTAGGCGTGCTGTCTAGCCAGAAGAAATGTACGAGGGAGGACCTACTGCAGTAATAGTCTGATCAAATGAGATGCACAACACTGACTTTAGGTGTGAATTTGATCTTTTTAACACAGCCGCAACACGAGCCTCACGTCACGGCTACCAAAAATATAATGTCTATAAAGGGACGAGGTTTCTGTTTCGGTCTTATTGCTCTAACATCCTAGTGATTCACCGTTAGTGTGAGTGTGATGAGCCAATGTCGCTAAATCGTATGATAAATGTAATATCTTTTAGTATAAATGCATAACTGACTAAACATCTTCTCAGAATCCTGAATTCTAAATATAAAATTTGAAGGTTATTCTCTTGCCGCATGGATCAGCAACAGGAAAATCAACCTTCTTCAACCAGAGTCGACAGAAAGATTGTAGAGAAAAACAGGCGAAACCATATGAAGAATCTTTATTCTGAACTCAACTCTCTTCTCCCTAGTTATAATCCCAAGGTCTGTTTTCTCTCTCTCTCTCTCTCTTTCTCTCTCTACTTATACACCTCATGCATGCGAGGAAATCATGTATACTTTTTTTTGTTCAATCATGCATCCATAAAACCTGAATTTTTTTTATATTATGTGATGAAATTACAGTGATGAATTCGTATACTGATATGGTGTAGTCTTTTGTTTAATTAACTCAGCAAGTGGTGGCGCTGCCTGATCAAATAGACGAGGCAACGGAGTACATAAAAAGCCTAGAGGCAAAAGTTAGGATGGCGAAGGAGAAGAAAGAAAGGTTAATAATGGAAAGGAAGAGAACTCGAAGTGGTTTCTCTAGTGATTTTGAAGCACGAGGAAACCTAAAGCCGCCAAAAATGGAGATTCATGAAACGGGTTCTGTGCTTCGAGTCATTCTAACATGTGGGATTGATGACCATTTCGTTTTCTGTGAAATTATCAGAATATTGCATGAAGAGAATGTTGACGTAATCAATACCAGTTATTCAGTTGTTGGAGATTCGGTGATTCATGTTGTGCTCGGGGAGGTTAGTATATATGTCTTATAATTGTTAGAAAAAAAACTCGTTTTACACAAAAGCAAGGAATTTATAACCATTTTCCTCTCTTTGCTTATTATATACTTTATGCAGGTTGGGCAATCAATGTTCCAATCTGGAGCTAGCAAAGTGAGTGAGAAGCTGAAATGGTTCGTAAACAGATCTATCTGTGATGAAGAAATGGACCCTAATGTTATGGGATTCTGAAATTGGAACTACTCATACATGGGTGCTTCTAGATCTTACCCTAGACAATGGCTTACCACCAAATCCTAAGTAAATTTAAAATATAAATTTATATGTACAGAAATTAAGGGCAATGCCTTTAGCCTCTGATGTGTGTAAGAAAAAAATAAGAGCACTGCAGTATTGGACATAATTTCCGAAAAAATTGGTATTATGTTGTTACTTATTTCACTGCAATCAGTATTTCTTGATTTACACAAATGCTAATACCCACCGATTATAATAAGTGTTACTTGATTTATCGAAAATAAGAAATTCTGTCTTACTATTTTGATAGTCAATGTCAAGAGCATTAAGTGCGAAAAATTGTAAAGAATCAATATCAGAATATCACAAAGAGTGTTAAAACTATTAAGTGAAAATGGTTGAAGTATATTAGAATTTTCTAAATATTAAACTTCTATTTTGTAATAAAATTTGAAAGTAGAACACTTATTTAAATCTTGAAGTCACATTTTTTAATTGACAAATAATATAGTAAATTAATAACTAAGGTATTTAAGGGATGTTATAAAAAAATATTAGAGGTTAGGCTAATCTAATCTCCTACAGATTTTTCCCCAAATCAGCGTTCCCTTCCCCAAAAAATTGTAGAGCCTGTACTACAAAGCCCTACTTTAATACAAAACCTGAAAGACCAAATTTTTTTTTAAGAGAACCTGGACATTTCATATGCGACTCTTTCTTCCTACACCTCTGTACCTTCTTGTGCCACCATCCGAAAGATGTTTTTGGATATGGAATTGATATTTATAAAATCCAGAACTATTTTTTGCATTTTGAAATAAGCCTATGGATTATGTAATCCGGATATATTCCGGATTATATAATTCGGAAGTCAATCTCATATTTAGAAAAGACTTCCGGATTATGTAATCCGAAAGCTAATTACACATCTGAAAAAAAAAGACTTTCAGATTACATAATTCGGAAGCTAATCTTATGTATAGAAAAGACTTCTGGATTATGTAATCCAAAAGCTAATAACAAAAGGCTTCTGGATTACATAATCCGGAAGCTTATTCTGGATCTAGAAAAAGACTTCCAGATGATGTAATCCGGAATATTAAAAAAGGGTATTTTGGGAATATAAAAAACATATGGGAGTGGCACAAGAAGGTATGGAGGTGCAGGAAGAAACAACCTTCATATGCGCACCGAAAGAATCTTCCCAACATCTATTTCTGGAATGTGTTGTTGCTCAACGCGTATGAGCTTTGTGTTTCAGATGGATAGGTATATTGATCGTCCAACACAAGGATATGAGGTGCCACTTTGAGAATTTCTACTTAGTCCATCTGAGTCCCAAGCAGAAGTTGGTTTGGAAAGAATTTTGTGGGTAGCTGTAGTAAGGAGCATTTGGGAACAAAGAAATATAATCGTCTTCAACCTAGGACTCTCTGATGCGGAAGAAATATTCCAAATGGCAAAGCTGAGTTCTTGGTTATGGTTGAAATACAGGGTACGTTTTACCTATTCTTTTTCGGATTGGAATCTTAATCTCAATTTATGCATCAAAAGCTATGTGTAAAGGATATCTAGAATGTTAGAGCTCTTGTAAGGTGAATCTTTAAAGTTATGTAGCTGCCACTACAAGAAATTGTCCATTTACATATCGATTATTACATACAGATCCAAATTCGTATGTAAAGTGAACATTACATACAAATTTAATTCAGTAAGTAAGTAGACATTACATACGAATTTTTCAGTATGTAAGAATAAAAGTGATTACATACAGATTTTTCCGTATATAAGAATAAAAGTGATTACATACAAATTTTTCTGTATGTAAGACAAAAGTGATTACATACGGATATTTACATATGGATTTAATTCAGTACGTAAATAGACGTTACATATGGATTTTCCATATTTAAGCCAAAAGTGATTACATACGGATTTAATCCGTATGTAATTTTGGCACCATGAAGCGAAAATAATTACATACAGATTATATCCGTATATAAAATATTACATACAAAACATTTTTAATAATTGTAATAATAATATTGATATTAATGATAATATTGATATTGATATTTTTATTAATATTAATATTAATAATAACAATATTAATATTAATAATAACAATATTAATATTAATATTATTAATAATAATAATAATAAATATAATAAAAATCATAATATGACAAAAGAACTTGTCTAGTGTAGTGGTTAAAGATTCTTTGGTCACTTAAGGGACTTGGAGATATCGTTGAGTGGTGCATAGGAGCTCTTGCTAAACAGCTTATGCCCTTTTGGGTTGGGAGAAGCTAATCAAGTGTTATCATGATGGCTCAATTTTATATCACTTAGATCTTGCTTCCTTTTCTTTTGCGTTTTAAATGTTAAGAGTTGTATTTTTTTTGTTCAGTTTAGGTGGTTGTATATGTGGAATTGAGCCATGTACAAGGGTTGGGATACCCCTGAAGTGTCCCTTTTATTCTATTTACTCATTGTCGATCAAAAGAAGAAAACATTACAGAGTTGCCACAACAACTATGTTCATAAACCAATAACCATTCACACAAACAAACAGGGAACATGCTGCAAAAAGGAAGCCTAGCTACATACCTCTTACCCCTTGTGCCTGCACTCTCCAAGACCCCAAACCAGCATCCTATACACATGACCAGGAACAACTCCATCAAAGCTCCTGCTAAAAACACAAAATGCACCCTTACCCCTTACACAAAGCTTTTTAAACAGAGGAGAGGGTACAAAATCCAGTAAGAGAAAGAGTAGTCAAAAGATCCAGCTCTGTGTTTCAACCATAGCCAAGATTTTAATTGGGCCATATGGAATATCTCTTTCGCGTCTACTACTCCTTGTCTAAAAATAATTTCATTTCTCTACTCCCAAATACATCGGACCACCGCTACCACACCCTTTTCCAAACCAATTTTTGTACTATTGATGCATGTTGCAGAATAAAACTCTCAAAATGACATTGCACTTCTTTATGCTGGACAAACTCAATCCCAATCCAACGGAAGCATAGAATCCACACCCGTTGAGCATAAGAGCACTTTATAAAAAGATGTTGTGATGATTCGTCTGAGAGCTGACACATCACACATGTTAAGGAAGTGTCCACCCTTCTTCTAGCCAGGCATGTTCTAATGGGAATTCTATACAGGAGGACCCTCCAAGCTGTTGTCAAGACATTTATGAACGCTTTGGATTCCCATAACTTCTTGAACATATGCAATCGAGCTTTGCGAGACGCATATAAGCTGATCTAACAGAGAAAATCCCCGAGGCATTGGCTCCCCACAATTGGGAATCCCTAACCTCCTTGTTCAAACTAACTCTTGATATCATCCTCAACATATCGTCTACTTGTTCCTCTTCCCATCGGTACCCGACTCTTCTCCAATTCAACTTCCACCTCCATACTTCGTTCTCCCAACCTCCCACCTCACCCATAAATTTCCTTTGATCTAGAGAAATAGAGTACAACTTGGGAAATAACAATTGAAGAGAATTACCACCACACAACACGTCCTCCCAGAATTTAATCTTTTCCCCTTTTCCCACTTTCCACTCTAGAACTCCTTGGAACCACCCTTCTTCATCCCCCTATCCACAACTTTAAGACACATATCTCCACCACCTTGATTGTAGCTTCACACGTAACGGGCATCAGTCAACACCTGTTCCATATTTCGATAAGAGAATATCTTTCCATTTCCCTGTTTCCTCAAATACTAACCTCCACTTCAACTTAGCCAGAGGACCGTATTAAACTTCCTTATATCTTTCCTCTTTGAACTTACACATATTGTCCCAACTCACCCACGAAATTGAACTCTTCTCCCTTCCCCAACCCCACAAGAATCTCCTTTGGATGCTAATAATGTTGTTAAACACTGATTCCGATGCTTTAAATAAGGAAAGATAGAACAAAGGAATAAATGATAACACCGATTTTACCAGGCAAAGTCTTCCAGCCAAAGACAAAAAACGACCATTCCAAACACTAAGTTTAGCTCTGATTCTGCTCACAACTGGTTCTCAAAATTTTTTTTCCTCGGATTTAGCATAAACTTCAATATCTTGCCTCTCAACATTTATGCCTGCCAACTTTGATTTATGGAAGTTGACCTTGAGACTCGATGCTAGCTCATAACATCTAAGCATAGCCTTCAACGTAAAAATATTAGCATAAGAGTCTTGACACATAAAAAGAGTGTCATCTGCGAATTGAAGCACACAGATGTCAACCTCATTGTACCCCACCTTCACACCTTTGAGAAGGTTAGCTTTGGTCGCCTGCCTAACTAGTCCAGATAACCCCTCAGCTACCGCGATGAAAAGAAACAGAGCTAGAGGATCACCCTCCGTAGGTAATATCCACTGACTCCAAGTCAAGTCCCTTGAGTAATGTCCATAGAAGCTTTAACCATTACATCAGTCAAGTTTTGTTGTCATGTTATGATTATTATTATACTTATGAGTATGACTATCAATATTAACATAATTAATAAAATAAAAATTAATAACATTTTTCATATATTTAATATCATCATTATTATTAATATTATTAATATTGTTAAATATTATTAATATTATTAATA